>Ga0116151_10000276_pt1 | contig 46225 bp, 32 predicted proteins | sample AD_UKC117_MetaG_FD_89893 | JGI IMG/M metagenome (GOLD analysis project Ga0116151, IMG submission 89893) | Active sludge microbial communities of municipal wastewater-treating anaerobic digesters from Hong Kong - AD_UKC117_MetaG | ecosystem: Engineered > Bioreactor > Anaerobic > Digestate...
CCATGTGGGCATTATCGTCGCAAAAGACGGCGACGGGAGTTATTTTGTTGCGAACTGTTCGTCGGATGAAAACGGCGTCGCGATTACCGAGGCCTGGCGCACAGGATTCCGGTATGTGCGCCGACCGGTCATTTACGATCTGACGCAGCCCGCCGGCGGCGGTGACGATGCAGCGGGCGATGCAAAAGGCGGCGCATAACCTGTCCGCGTTTAGTGGACGGCCGGACCGTTCCAGCGAACCTTGGCGCTGGATTTATACGACGGCGTTTGTTTTTCTGTATTCGAGCGGGGTCGCCCCGACAATGCTTTTAAACACCCTTTGGAAGTGACTCTGGGAAGAAAATGCCAGATATTCGCTGATTTGCGCCAGGCTCAGACTGGAAGCCGTCAGCATGTTTTTTGCTTTGTCAATTTTTACCTGGGCGACGAATTCACCAATTGTTTTACCCGTTTCTTCACGAAAACGAGTGCAGAGATAGGAGCGGTTCATGCTGAACGTCCGGGCGAGGCAGGCGGTATTAATTTTCTCTCCGGGATTCCTTTGAATATACTGAAAAACAGCTTTTGCCAGACGGGAATTGTTCAATCCATATCGGATGCCGGCGACACGCTTTGTGTAATCCCGCAGCATTTCAATACTAAGCAAAGCGATATCGCTGCTGCACGGAAGAATTTCCGCTTTTTGAATATATCTGTCGCTGAGTGAAAATGCGGCCTCAGGCGGCATACCGCCTTCCATCGCGGCGCGGCTGATCAGCGTAGCCGCGCAGATGAAGGTGTTTTTTTGCTGCCGCAGCGCACTGCCGGCGACTTTCCCGGCCTTGCCGGTCGGCGGCTGCGAAACGAATTCCTCGACAGCGGAAACATCTCCTGCGGCAACGTAGGACAGCATTTCTTTTTCAATCAGATAGGAGTTGCGCGGGAGGGCGGCGACATCCTCCTCGGAAGTTACATATTCCGGCACATTTGCGCGGACACTGCGGCTGTTGTCGCGAATCAGGTCCGAAACGGACAGCTCCTCGTCGTTAATGGCGTAATTGAGGAGGCAGATAATTGACAGAAAGGCTTCGAGCGGGTAAGGAATTAAATACTCGAAGTAGGTTTGCATCTCACGCAGGCGGCTGTATGGTTCGGAGAGCGCGCACAAAACGTTTATGGAGCAGTCGGCCTGCGGACGGACCTGTGCGGTAGGGCCGAGGATAATCGTGCTGCCGTCTTTTTGGCAGTGGATGACGCCAAACAGCAATAAGTCACCGGAACCGGAATTCGTGCGCAGGTCTACCTCGAGAAAATATGCACTGCCCTTGTTTGGATCGAGCCGGTGTAAAATCAACTGCGCTACGTCCGGCTCGAAAGCGACGGGTGAATAGCGCGCAAGGATCGCATTGTTTTTATAGATGCGTGCTTCAAGGCCTGCCAAACGCCCGAATCCCTGGCAGAGATACCGATAATCAGCCTGCATACTTGTCTCCATCATCATTTTGCAACAATAATATAATTTAAACAACAAAAATGCAAGAACAGTCCGAGTATTTACATATAATAAAAACAACAGCCGCATATCGTTTGCATTGTTTACAGCAGATCTTCAGAAACAGGGAGCGACAGATGGAAAAAAAATTTATTGACAGACCAGTATTTGACAGCAAAGTTAAAAGCGCCGATACAACGGGGAAAGAGCGCTGGCTGGGCTATCTGATAGGACCCTCCGGAGCGCTTTTGCTCAACGCAGTGCTGTCGACCTATTTAAACGTATACTACACCGACGTGCTGGGGTTAACCTCCCTTTGGGGCGGCGCATTTTTGGTTGTCTTTCCGATTGTATCGAAAATTCTGGACGCGTTCACCAATCTTGCAATGGGGTATGTGATCGACCGGACAAGGACGAGGCAGGGCAAGGCGAGGCCCTGGATCCTGCTGTCCGCCCCGTTGCTGACGATCACGGGGATGCTGCTGTTTTTGGTGCCGCAGGCGAGCGAAACGGTCCAGGCCGTCTGGGTCATGGTGTCCTATAACCTGTTCTACTCCTTTGCATACACCATCTACAACATGAGCCACAACCTAATGGTGCCGCTGTCCATCCGGGACATTAAACAGCGCGGCAAACTGTCGGTTTTCCAGCAGATATCCACCATCATGGTGACCGGCATGCTGATTGCGCTGCTTTTCCCGATGGTCGTTATGCCGTATATTGACATCGACAAAAGCCGCTGGATCATGGTCATGAGCATCCTGGCGATTCTGGCGCTGCCGTTTACACTGGTCGAATACTTTTTCACAAAAGAGCGGCTTTCCGAGGAGGAAGGCGAACAGGCGAAAGAGACGGCCGCGTATGGCAAGCAGCTCAAGGCGGTCTTTACCAACCGGTATATGCTTCTGATTTACGCATACTTTTTAATCACTACGATTGGCACGAGCGTTAAAAACTTATCGACAATATATTACTGCAACTATGTGCTTGGGACATATAACGACGGCATTACGCAGACGATGCTGGCCGTGATTGGCGGCATTCCGATGGGGATTGGTATTTTCGCTGTCTGGCCGCTGGCGAAGCGAATCGGCAAACGCAACGCCACGATGCTGGGGTTTTCGTTGTTCGCCATCGGCAGCGCCATATGCTGGGCTTTCCCAACCAATATGGTCGTTGTTCTGATCGGGCAGTTCATTAAGAATATAGGCGGACTGCCGGGGGCATATATCTTTATGGCGCTTTTTGCCGATACGCTGGACGACGTCGAGTGGCGCGCGGGCTTCCGCTGCGACGGCCTCGCCATGTCGGTTTACAACACGATCGCCGTTGCGCTGGTGGGTATCTGCACCGGAATTTTCAACGGTCTTTTGTACGCCTCCGGATATGTTAAACCCTTTTTGGACGAGGCGGGCAATCTGATCGCCGTACAGACGCAGGCGGTGCAGAATGCGATTACGTTTTCGTTTGTGGGCCTGGAAACGATCACGAGCGTCGTCGTGCTTGTGATACTAGCTTTCCTCAATGTTGAAAAAGGCCTCGATAAAAAGCAGGCGGAAATTCTTGCCCGGAACCAATCGAACAGCGACCGGTAAAGCAGGACCGGGATGTGCTTGAAACGAAAGAAGCTGGCCGCTGCGCTTCCCGAACATCCGGCGGGCATCGGCGTACCGAAGATTTGATTCGGCAGGCGGGCGGAGAACCGTGTTTGAAAAACAGCAAAAGGAACGTTGCCGTGCTCGCGCCGGAGAGACGCCGCCGGCGCAGGGAGGGCGGCATGAACAGTAAAACGAAGAATGCGTGTTCGAACGAAGAACTCCGCGGCCTTACGCTCCGGCATTTTCCGGAAGCGGACGACGCACGGTTTATCGAACTGTCGGGCGGCATGTTCAACGCGGTCTACCTGATCGAGAGCCGTCATCTTCCGCAGGGCGGCGCTGTGCTGAAAATCGGGCCGGACCCGGAAACGGAAATACTGACTTACGAAAAGGAGATTATGCACGCTGAAATCCAGGCGTATCAGCTTCTTTCCAGCAGGCCGATTCCCACGCCGAAAGTGCTTGCTTACGATTTGTCCCGGCAAAAAGCGCCTTTTGATTACTTCTTCATGGAGAAAGTGCAAGGCAGGGCATGGAACGACGCTGCAAAGGGACTGCCGGGTGCGGCGAAGCGGGAGCTGATGAAGCAGCTTGGCCGGTGCAACGCAGCGGTGCACGGCGTTTGCGGAGAGTGGTTCGGCTATGTGAAGGCCGACGAGCGCTTTCACTTCGACAGCTGGGGCGGCGCGTTCTGCGCGATGATGGGAGATGTCCTGGACGACGCGCGCGCGCGCGGATTTCGCCTTCCGTTTGCGGAAATCGAAAGGACTCTTACGCGTCGTTTATCCTGCCTGAACGAGATAACGAGACCGAAACTTGTCGATTTTGATATGTGGGCGGGCAACGTGTTTATCGATCGCGGGGAAGAGGGATACCGGATTTCCGGGGTGATTGACTTTGAACGATGCTTCTATGGCGATCCGTTTGCAGATTTCACTTCCGCGGCATTTCTGTTTAAAGACGTGGAGCGGGAGCCGGAGTTTTGTGGGGGATATGCGTCGGTCAGCGGAAAGCCGCTTGCCGTTTCAGAAGGAGACCGCATCCGGATGGACCTTTACCGGCTGTATATGGCGGTAATCCTCGTTGCAGAGTCATATCGGTATAACGATGCGTATGCATGGGGAATGCAGCGCTTTTGCGCGATACAGGTCCGCCGGCTGCTGAAAAAACTGAATGCTTAACGCATGCCGCACGGCGCGCAAAAGAAGGCCGCTAACTGCAGCGGATGCGGAAGGCGAGCGGCGTTTCGCCGGCGAAATCGCGGAATACTTTCTGGAAATGGCTCTGCGACGAATAGCCGAGATATTCACCGATGGCTCCGAGCGGCATGTCCGTTGTTGAGAGGAGCCGCTTTGCTTCGGTAATCTTTCGCTCGGTGAAATATGAAATCAGCGTTTTACCCGTTTCCTTTTTGAAGATTGCGCACAGATGCGTCCGGCTGATACCGACCGCACCTGCGATTTGTTCGAGCGTGAGTTTTCGATTGATGTTTTTGTTGATGTAGCGGATCGCTTCGGTTACATGCTGCGAGCAACCGCCGCCGGTACTGAGCGTCTCCACACGGGTAGCAAAGTCGGTCAGCATGGTCATGTTGAGCTTCGCCAGCGACGCATAGTCTCCCAGCAACTCGGCCTTCTGAATATAAGAGTCGCTCAGCGCAAAGGCAGTTTCATGCGAAAGGCCCCCGCGAATGGCGGCGCGGCTTGCGAGTGTCGCGGCGCAGATAAATGTGTTTTTGCGCTGCCGCAGCTCGTCGTGCGCAATCCGTCCGACACTCCCGGTCGGCGGGCCGGAAAACATGGCTCTCAGCGCGCCGGGCTGGCCGGCCGTGATGTAAGACAGCATTTCCTGCTCCATCTGATAGGTGTTGTGAATAGTCTCTCTCGCGGGTTCATCCGCTTCACTGTTCGGCAGATGTACGTCTTGCTCTGAAGCAGGCAGGATGCCCTGCGAAACAAGCTCCGATATCGAGAGTTTCTTTTTATTGAGAAAGTAATGAATAAAGCACAGCACCTGCAGGAAACTTTCGACAGGATACGTTGGAATATTCTGCAGATAAAAAGAGAACTCTTTCAAACGCTCATGCGCGATGCCGAGCGTGTGCGTGAGTGCGTGAACATGGTCCGAACCGGGGCGTATGGTGAACGAAGGCCCGATGACGATTACTATATTCGCTTTTTCGTAACGAATGGAGCCGAAAAACAGGAGATTGCTTTCAAAAAACTGCACGGCGTCGCCTTCGGCAAGCGCGCTGTCGATAACCAGCGAAACCGGGTCCGGCGAGAACTCCACATTGCTGCACTGGCAAAGCAAAAGATTGTTTCGGTACAGCCGAACAGGAAGACCCAACAAATGGCTCAGTGTCTCACAAAAATATGTATTATCCATAAACTTGCCTCCGATCACAGTAATATTATACAAAAAACAAGAACATATTGAAAGACTTTCGTTTTTGGATATCATATAATCAAATATATCAATTCGCCGTGTCCTTTTATGTATTTGTGAAAAAGCAGAACAATAAAGAAGGATAAGCGCGTATCGATCAGAAAATTTCACGTCTGCCGGAAACGCTGTGTTTACCGGCCAATATTGGCAAATTCCTAACGATGGCGTTCGCGTCTGCTTCAATGCTGAAACTACAATCATACAGTAAGTGAGGACGGAAATATGCTGCTGGTAACAGACCTAACAACCGAATCTGCAAATGAGCCGACAGGCATTGATGAACAAAGCCCGCGATTCAGCTGGAAACTGGTTTCCGACCGCACGCGCGTGACGCAGGAATCATACCGCATCGTGGTCTCGTCCACTGAAGGGACTGTCTGGGACAGCGGAATCGTCAGGGGCGACTGCTCGGTCTATATTCCATATAAAGGAAACCCGCTATGCCCCTTTACTGCTTATCGGTGGACGGTGCTGGTAACGGACGGCTACGGGGACGCTGCAAAGGCGGACGGCGCGTTTGAGACCGGACGCATGGACACGCCATGGCAGGCGAAATGGATCTGCACGCACGGGAAAACCGACGATGATTCCCGCGAGCCGACCTATCTTTTCAAAAGGGAATTCAATTCCACGCGGGAGCCGGTGCGCGCACGGCTGTATGCGTCGGCATTGGGATGTTATGTGTGTTATATCGGCGGCGTACGCGTAGCGGAAGACTACTTCACGCCGGGGTATACGGATTATTTGCGGCATGTGCAGTACCAAACATACGACGTTACCGAATTGATTTGCGCGGGCAAGAACGAACTGCTTTGCGAGCTGGCCGGCGGATGGTATACGGGCCGGCTCGGAATGTCGCTTAAAGGCAACCGCTATGGGAAGAAGCGGGCGCTACGATTCGAACTGCGCCTTGAATACGCCGATGGTACGGCCGAAACAATATGTTCGGACGAGAAAACGCTTTACTCCAAGGACGGCCCCCGCCGTTTTGCAGGCTTTTTTGACGGAGAGGTCTACGACGCCAATCTGGAGAAAAAAGAGAACTGGAAATTCCGGGCCAGCCGAGTTTTTGAAGGAAAAGCACCTCACATCGTGTCTGAATTGGGCGAACGGACAATCAGGCACGACCGGCTGGATCCGATTGAAAAGAGACCCGGGCCGGAGGGCGTCGTTTATGACTTTGGGAAGAACTTCGCCGGAATTATTCATTTGGAACTGGATGCGCCGGCGGGTACGCGCGTTGTTGTATCACACGCAGAGATACGCAAAGACGACGGAACGCTGTCGACGGAAAACTTGCGTACGGCAAAGGCTCAAATCGTTTACACATGCAAAAACGGGCCACAGAGTTTTGAGCCGCTCTTTACGTATATGGGTTTTCGTTATATTCAGATTACAGGGTTGGAACCCGAACAAATGAAAGCGGTCTGGGCATATGAACTTTACGCAGACATATCGATAACAGGCGGCTTTTCCTGCGACAGCGAGCGGATCAATCAGCTGCAGCGCAACATTTTAACGACGCAGAAGGCCAACTTCATCGATATCCCGACGGACTGCCCGCAGCGGGACGAGCGTGTCGGCTGGACGGGCGATCTTGCGATTTATTCCGGCGCGGCGTGCTTCAATATGAATCCGGCGCGGTTTTTGCGCAAATGGCTGCGGGATTTACGCAGCGAGTAGAGGCGTGCACTCGGAAACGTGCCGTATGTGATCCCAACAGGGAACCTTGCCTGGATGCGGATTGCGCCTTCGCCAATTTGGGGTGACGCCTGTGCGATCGTTCCGTGGAACGCGTATATGGCGACGGGGGACGTGCGGTTCCTTGAAGAATCGTACGAGAGTATAAAAAGATGGCTGCGGTATATGTCCTTCATCACGGTGCTCTTCCACCCGTTTGACAAAAAGAAGCGGTTTCTTTACCGTGGGTTCAGCTGGGGCGACTGGGTCGCTCCCGGCACAACCATGAAACAGCAGATTAAGCGGGCGGAGTGGCTCGCTACCGAATACCTTGCACATTCGGCACATCTGCTGGTGCAGATGGCCGAACGCTTGGACAAGAAAACCGATGCGGAGAAATACCGCGCGTTGGAACAGCGAATCAAGGACTGCTTCTGCGCCGTTTATCTGGACGGAGAAGGGCATATCCGAGGCGGATTCCAAAGCGCCGATGCACTCGCGTTGTGCTATGACATCCTGCCGGAAACGGCAAGGGAAACGGTCACGGACGACCTGGAGCGGGACGTGATTTCGCGCGGGTATCATCTTTCAACCGGGTTTCCGGGCACGCTGTATCTGCCGTTTGCCCTGCTGGACGGCGGGAGAAGCGAAACGGCGTTTCGCTTGCTGATGCAGGACACCTGCCCATCCTGGCTCTATCCTGTTAAATGCGGTGCCACAAGCATCTGGGAACGCTGGGACGCGCTGCGCGAGGATGGCAGCCTGAATGTAGACCGCGTGGGCAGCAGCAACATGGTATCTTTCAGCCACTATGCATATGGAGCGGTCGGTCAGTTTTTGTATGAGCGCGTCGGCGGCCTGATCGCCGAAGAGGCGGGATATCGCAGGTTTACGGTCCGCCCCTGCGTTGGAGGAGGGCTGCGGCAGGCGCAGGTTTCCCTCGAAACCCCATATGGAAGGATTTTTTCCGAATGGAATTTGAGCGATAACGGGACCTTTACGCTGACCGTTGAGTCGCCGCCCAACACATGCGGGACCGTCGTCCTGCCCACCGGGGAAGAGCATCCGGTTGGGTCGGGCCGGATGGTATTCAACTGCCGGATTGGCTATGAAGAGGAAATAAAGGAGTGACCCATGCGATATTCCGGGGGGGAAAACAGGCAACTTTTACATCAACCTTCATAAAAAAGCGGGCACACAATGATCCTGCTGCAGCTGTTTTCGAGCTTTGCTCAAATTGGATTACCGCGGCGTCCGGCCTGACGGCAATCGCGTTCAACTTCGCTGCAGAACTGACTGCGCTGGCTGTGGCCGTCCGGATGGGTACATCGGGGACACAAGGCTTGCGCCGAAACAGAAAACCAATAAAGGCAGCAAATCAGAGCATCTGATATTGCACATAAAGGATGAGGAAGGGAAACTACTATGAAATCCAAAAAAGGATACCCGCAGGATTTTAAAACCATGTTCGGCCTATCCACAATGGGATTGATGAGTGTTGCCGGCGCGTCGTTTATGACGAGTCTGTTTATGCTCTATCTGACCGATTATGCCGGGATCGGCGCGATGGCGGCGGTGCTCGGAACGGTTCTGCTTCTGGTCGGCAGAATTGTCGACGCGGTGGACGATCCCTTGCAGGGCTGGATTATGGACAGCGCGCGCGTAACCAAAATCGGGAAATACAAACCGTTCTGCATCATCAGCACCGTCACCATTCTGATTGCGATTGTTGCATTGTACAACATTCCGCAAGCCGTGGTAAAGAGCCCTGCTTTGATCATAATTTGGGTCGTGCTGTTTTATCTGGTCTATGATATCGGCATCTCGTTTTATGCGGCCGAGCCGCTTAAGCAGACGCTGTCAGACGATATGAATGTCCGCGCGAAAATGGCGATGTGGCCGCGCATCGTCGGCATGCTTGCCGCCGTGCCTTTCGCGTTTTTCCTTGCGATGACCACGGGACTGAATCAGCGAATTGGAAACATGAACCGCGCTTTTTCGCTCATGACCATCATTCTCATCGTGCCGCTTGCCCTGATTTCCCTGATCGGCACCTTGCTGGTTAAGGAAGGGAAGTATTCGCATTTTGAAACAGAAAAACAGCCGAAACTGTCCATGAAGGATATTTTCCTCATGCTAAAGACAAACGAACCGCTTAAAGCGCAGTTCTGGGCCGTGCTGTTCAGCGGATTCATTTGGACCATGGTCTTTGCAACGGCTACCTATTACGTAAAATGGGCATATTGTGCCGATTTGGCGACGGGGGCGATCGATTCCGGCAAATTTGCACTCTTTACGACCATTATGGGCGCAATGCAGATGCTGCCGCTGCTGCTTGGCGCTTTTCTGGGCCCGATGATGATCAAAAAACTAGGCGATCCGCTGAAGACTACAAAACTCAGCATGGTGGCCTCGGTTATAATCGGGATTGTGTTTTTCATCATGAAACTGGTCGGGCTGTTGGAACTCAGCCCCGCGCTTTTCTTTATCATGCTGTTTTTGCAGCTGCTCGCAACGGGCATCAACTTCGTGCCGGCTATGAACATCTGGTTGGAATGCATGGATTACGGCGTCTATAAAACGGGGAAAACCACCAGTGCGCTCGTCGACGCGATGCGCAAATTCCTTGAAAAAGGACAAACGGCGCTTTCCTCGGCAATGGTCGGCGGGATCCTGATCGCGATTGGCTATCAGGTCGACTCGGTGACGGACACCTATGTTGGCGACCTTTCTGCGATTCCGGGGATGCTCAACTGGTTTATGGTCGTTTCAGCGCTTTTACCGGCCATTCTGGCGTTGGTCGCATATCTGATCTATCGCTTCAAATATCCTATTACGCCGGAAATTCGCGCCGAAATGGTGCAGGAACTGGCAAAAAGGAAAGAAGAGCAGGCCTCCTGAACGCTGGACTGGAAGGAACGGGAAATGCAGAAAAACAAACCAAACATACTCTTTGTTTTTTCAGACCAGCATCGGTTCTGCGATGTCGGCTGGTATGGCAACCCGGACGTCGCCACGCCGAATTTGGACCGTTTGGCAAACGAGGGCGTATGGTTTAACCACTGCTATTCCAATTGTCCGCTGTGTGTGCCTGCGAGGGGAACGCTGCTTTCCTCGCAGCACGCGCTGGCGCATGGCGCGGCGGCCAACGACATGGCGGTTAAAAAGGATGCTGTGTCGATTGCGCACAAGATGGCGGGACTCGGGTATGACACCGCCTACGTCGGCAAATGGCACCTCGGCGGCGTTCCGCGGGACCAGTTCATCGGTGAGGAGCGCCGCCTGGGGTTTCAATACTGGCGCGGATGCAACTGCAACCACGAATACCTGCATGCGTATTACGACGACAACAACGATGTGCGCCACAGGATTGACGGCTATGAGCCGATTGCGCAGGCACAGTTGGCAATGGACTATTTAACGAGGCGGAAGGACCGGCCGCGTCCCTGGTTTCTGGCGCTGGGGTTCGGTACACCGCATGATCCATATTTTGCGCTGCCGGACGGTGAACTTGCAAAATACGCTTCCAAAGAACTTCGCCTTCGCGGGAACGCTGAACCGATCTGCCGCCAGGATCGTTTTGGCGGGATTGTGCGGCGGCCGGATATTCTGCGAAACTATGCCGGGTATTATGCGCATATCGGGCAGATCGATATCCAGATCGGCCGGATACTTGCCGCGCTGGAGCAATCCGGCCAGATGGAGAACACCATGATCGTGTATACGAGCGACCATGGCGATATGCTCGGCAGCCATGGACGGCTGAACAAGCAGCTCTATTATGATGAGAGTGCGCGTGTGCCGCTGCTGTTTTACTGGAAAGGCGGCGGGCTGGAGGCGGGAAGGCGGGAACAGCTGTTTTCGCTGATCGACGTTATGCCGACGATATATTCGCTTTGCGGCGGAACAAGCTGGGAGGAGGCGCAGGGCGTGGACTGCAGCGCCGCGGTGAAAACGCGCACTGCGAAAACGCAGGACAGCGTATATTTTTATAGCCTCGTGCCGTGCCATCAGGCGATGTTTCGCAGGCCAAAATCCTGGCGCGCCATCCGAACGCAGCAGTATTCGTTTTGCACGGACCATTGCGGACGGGGTGTTGCGCTGTATGGCGCAGAGGACGAACTGCAGATGCACAACCGGATTCGCGCCGCAGGGGACGCCGCGCTGCGTTTGGAGCTGAAGCGGAAGCTGGATGCCTATGTGCGGGAAAACGACGGATGGCAGCCCTGGCGCAGACTGCTGAAAAAGCAGGGTTTGATTGCGGAATGGAATAAGAGCCAGCGCTTTTTTGCAGGGTTTTATCTGGGTTTCCTCAAGCGAAACGCAAAGAAAGCACCGGAGGCAAAGATAAATCACGAATAAAAGAGGTGGGTTGCGATACCGGCAAAACGAGTCAAACAACCAAACGTCGTCATATTTTTGACCGACCAGCAGCGCTGGGACACGCTGAGCTATTTTGGCGTGCAGCGCGGCGTGACGCCAAACATCGACCGGCTGGGCGAGGAAGGTACGCTGTTTGAGCGGTTTTTTACCGTTCAGCCAGTATGCGGGCCCGCGCGGGCCTGCCTGCAATCGGGACGGTATGCCACCGAGACCGGAAATTATAAAAACGGACGCACGCTCCCACCGAGCACGAATAACCTCGGCATGCAGATGAAGCAAGCGGGATACGACACCGCCTATGTCGGCAAATGGCATATCTTTGGGGATAAAAGCCCGCTTTTGCGCGGCGTTGGCTATGACGTTCCGGTTCAGTACCGCGCCGGATACGATTATTGGCTGGCCTCCGATGCGCTGGAATTCACCTCGCACATGGAGGACGGATACGTCTTCGACAACCGGAACAGGAAAGTGCATATTGCCGGAAACCGCGTCGACTTTTTGACGGACCGGGCGATCGACTACCTGCGCGGCCGCGGACAGGGAAAGCCGTTTTTCCTGGTGCTTTCGCATATTGAACCGCATCAGCAGAACGATTTGGGGCGCTTCTGCGGCCCGGAAGGCAGCAAAGAGCGGTTTGGAAACGCGCCGCTGCCGGAAGACCTCAAGCACCTGAAGGGCGATTATCCGGAGAATTTTGCCGACTATCTCGGGGCTTGCGCCAAGATAGACGAAAACGTCGGCAAGCTCGTTGCCTACCTGCGCGAAAGCGGGCAATGGGACGATACGCTGCTGATTTTTACGTCCGATCACGGATGCCATTTCAAAACCCGGAACGGGGAATATAAGCGAAGCTGTCACGATGCGAGCCTGCGCATTCCGTGTGTAATGCACGGCCCGGGGTTTACGGGCCGCGGCGCGGTCGGCGAACTGGGCGAAATCATCGATATTGCGCCGACAATTCTGCACGCCACCGGCGCGGCGAGCCCGGACTGCTATCGCGGTTCGCCTCTGGACGAACGGCTGGACGGCGCAATCCCGAAAAAAACGGCGGTGTTTGCGCAGATTTCGGAGAGCGAGACCTGCCGCTGCATCCGGACCGAACGCTGGAAATATGGCGTGTCCGGCGGCTCCGGCGTCGACGCGCTGACAAAGCAGCGCGTGGATTTGTACTATGAAACATATCTTTATGATTTGGACGCGGACCCGGCGGAGTTAAAGAATCTTGCGGGGGACGGTCACTATGCCGGCGTCCGGGACGGCCTGCGCGTCAGGCTGCTCGATTGGATTTGGGAAGTGGAGCGGGTGAAGCCGCAGATTCTGCCGCTTTCGGCCCGGCCTCCGCAAAAGCGGTATTCGTTCGATATGACCCTCTGTCAAATGAAACAGGACGAGCGGTCAATGGCACTGCTACAGGAATATCTGCCGGTGCTGCTCCGGAGCAGAGCGGTCCGGCTTGGCGAAAACCTGAGCTTTGAGTTTTTGAAACAGTATATGATAAGAGTACCGTTTCTCGGCAGGAAGGTGCGTGTTTTCGAAGCCGCGCTCGACAGGCTGAACGATTAACGCCGGCGAACACGGATGAAACGTGTGCTGCTTTGCCGGAAAGAAAGGACGACGACATGAACGGGAAGGAACAAACCATTGCCGGGACCGAGATTTTTGCACCCAGACGCGACGGGAAACGCGTGTCCGTGCTGTATTATTGCGCACGGACGCCGGGCGCTCCGCTGCTTTTCGACGTGCATGGAGGAGGCTTCGCGTCCGGACATCATTACATGGACGACAATATGTCCGCCCTGCTGCGCGACCGGCTCGATATAAACGTCGCTTCGGTCGAGTACCGCTATGCGCCGGAAGTGGTTTATCCGGTTGCAACGCAGGACTCCATGGACGCGCTGGAAGGGCTTTGCGCGGACGAAACGCTGGACTTCGACCGCGAGCGTATTTTTCTGATCGGCCACAGCGCGGGAGGCAATATCGTGGCGGGCATGTCGATTCTCGCCGCGGGGAAAAGGAAGCTGCGCGGGCAGATACTCGACTATCCGTTCCTCGATGCAAAGATCGACCCGAGAAAGCGTCCGCAGATTCTGTTTTCAATTCCGCCGTCCGTGATGAAACGGTTCAACGACGGGTATTATCCTGACCGTTCAACGCGCGGCGAAGCGCTGGCGAGCCCCGTTTATATGGACGCGGCGGAGGCCGGACGGATGCCGCCGACGCTGGTGCTGACCTGTTCAAGGGACAGCCTGCGCGACGACGGAATCCGATATGCGGCGCTGCTGCGGGAAAACGGCGCGCGGGTGGAACAGATCGAAATAGAAGGAGCTGTGCACGGGCTGACGGAAATGGTCGCTTCCGGCGGGATTGACGACTGCTGGTGGCTGGGAAAGAGAAAAATTGCACGACAGCGCGAATTGTTCACGGATGCAGCCGGCGCAATCTGTGCATTCATCGAGAGAGAAACGGTTTAATTTTTTAATTTGACAGGCGGGATTGCTATGACGACAATCGATAAAATTCAGCGTGAAGCCGAGCAAATACTGGCCACGCTTACAACCCGGCAAAAGGCCATGCTGCTGACGGGACGGGACTTCTGGCATTCAAACGGGCTGGACGAATGCGGTCTGCCCGGCATTCTGCTGACGGACGGGCCGCACGGCCTGCGCAAGCAGGAGGGAGAGAGCGACCATCTCGGGATTCATGGTGCGCTTGCGGCAACATGTTTTCCGACCGGCTGCTGCAGCGCGTGCTCGTTTGACCCGGAACTGCTCAATCAGCTTGGCCGCGCGCTGGGGGAAGAAGCCCGCAGCGAAGGCGTCGGCGTGCTGCTTGGCCCAAGCGTCAATATAAAACGAAGTCCATTGGGCGGACGCAATTTTGAGTATTATTCGGAAGACCCACTGCTCACGGGCACGCTCGCCGCAGCTTTTATCGACGGGGTGCAGTCCTGCGGTGTGGGCGCGAGCATCAAGCACTTTGCCGCGAACAGTCAGGAAAAAAACCGGATGTGCTCGGACTCTGTCGTGGACGAGCGTGCGCTCCGCGAGATTTACCTCCGCGGGTTTCAGCTTGCCATTGAGTCGTCCAAACCCTGGACCGTTATGACGGCGTATAATATGCTCAACGGCGTATATTGCTCCGAGCATAAAAGGCTGCTGTCGGAAATCGCGCGGGACGAGTTTGGCTTCGACGGCGCGTTTGTGACCGACTGGGGAGCCGTCAGTGACCTTGCGGCATCCTATGAAGCAGGACTTGATCTGGAGATGCCGCCGTTCAAAAGCACTCTCGGCGATATTTTGCTGGCAATCGAGCGCGGCGAACTTTCGGCCGAAGCGCTCGACGCCCGCGCGGCGGAGATGATTTCACTTCTCATCCGCGTGCGGGAAGGGAAAAAAGTTCAGTTTTCCTGCGACGTTTCCGGCCATATCGATCTGGCGCAGAGGATCGCCGAGGAATCGGCCGTGCTGTTGAAGAACGACGGTCTGCTCCCTCTGGGAACCCGGAAACTGCTTGTTGCGGGCGCGTTTGCAAAACATCCGCGCTATCAGAGTACGGGCAGCAGCCATATCAACCCGAACACGCTGGACTGCTTCTGCGAAGCGCTGGACGACGCTTCGGCAGCGTATGAATTTGAGCAGGGATACCGGCTGGACAGTGTTGAGCCGGACGAAGCGCTGATTGCGCGCGCGCGAAACGCCGCCCAAAGGGCCGAATGCGTCGTTGTGTTCGCCGGGCTGCCGGACATCTGCGAGAGCGAAGGGTTTGACCGGGACTCGCTCGATATGCCGGCTGGCCATAATGCGCTGATCGAGGCCGTTTGCTCCGTTAATTCAAACGTCGTCGTCGTTTTGCAGGGCGGCAGTCCCATGGCGATGCCGTGGCGCAGCCGCGTAAAAGCGATCCTCGCGCTGCACCTGGCGGGCTGCAGAAACGGACATGCGGCATGGAACCTGCTCTGCGGCGCGGTGAACCCAAGCGGAAAACTGGCCGAAACATGGCCGCTGAGTGAAAACGACCTGTCGGCCGCCGGATGTTTTTCCGGTGATAAACGGGTCGTGGAATACCGCGAGAGCATATTTGCCGGGTACCGGTACTTTCTAACGGCGGGCGTGCCCGTTGCATACCCCTTTGGGCACGGCCTGTCCTATACGGCGTTCGCCTATTCCGGCCTGCGCATAACCGACACGGGGGTTGAGGTGACGGTGAAAAACACCGGCGGCGTTTTCGGCAGGGAGACGGTGCAGATTTATCTTTCGAAACCTGATTCAGCGGTGTTTCGTCCGGCACGGGAGCTAAAGGCGTTTCAAAAGGTTGCGCTCGAGCCGGGTGAGCGCCGGACGATTCAAATACCCCTGCGCGAAGACGCGTTTTCGTTTTATTCGCCGGAACACGGGCGCTGGGTCGCCGAGGAAGGCGAATACGAGGTGCTGGCCGGTTCGTCCAGCCAGGATATCCGGCTGCGGGCAACCGTGCACAGAAAAGGCGTTGCCTGTGCAAAACTCGATTACCCGTACGGCGGCGCGGACAGGGCGGCATTTGAGGCGCTGCTTGGACATACAATTCCGCAGGAACCGAAGCGGCGGCCGTTTACGCTTAATTCTCCGCTTGGCACGACGAAGGGAACGCTTCTTGGAAATTTGATTTTGCGCTTTGGCGTCGCAAGTGCAAAAAAGGCGATCGACGACGGCCCGGGCGCCGAAAAGATGGCGCGGGCGAGCATTTATGAAATGCCGGTCCGGAACATGGGCATGAGCGGCGGGCTGACACGGGGAAACCTCCAGGGGATGGTGGAACTTTTCAACGGGCATTTTTTCCGGGGAATGAAGCTGCTGAGCAAGCGCGAAAAACAGTGCGGCCGGTAATCTGAAAAGGATGAAGTTGTATGAATCATACGGTTGATAAATTGCTTTCCGGGGACATGCCGAGCCATCTGTTTCCATTCTTTTGGCAGCACGGCGAGGATGAAGCGACGCTGCGGAAATATGTGGGCATTATGCAGCAGGCGCACTGCGGCGGTTTCTGTATCGAGAGCAGGCCACACCCGGATTTCTGCGGGTCGGGATGGTGGCGCGACCTGCGCATTATTCTCGGCGAGGCGAAACGGCGCGGCATGCGCGTCTGGATTCTGGACGACAGCCACTTTCCAACCGGCTATGCCAACGGCGCGCTGAAAAAAGCCGACCCGTCGCTTTGCAAACAGAGCATTGTTTACCGCGAACTGTGTTATCGCGGCGGGAAAAAGGCGATTCGCTTTCCGCTGGCGCGGCTTTCACACCCGCCGAAGTATAAGACGCCGCGCTTTTCACGGATGATGACGCTTCTTGCGGGGCGGCAGCGGCATTTTCGCGACGACCATGTCCTTGGACTGACGGCTTATGGGCCGGACGGCGAAGTGATCGATCTGACCGGGAAAAGCGGTTGGATTAAGCCGGCCGGGACATGGCGGGTCGCCGCGCTGGCGCTGAGCAGAAACTGCGGTGCGCGCAGGAATTACATCAATTTGCTGAGCCACGACAGCTGCCGGGCGCTCATCGACGCGGTATATGAACCGCACTATGCAAACCTGAAAGAGTACTTCGGCGACACGCTCGCGGGCTTTTTTTCCGACGAACCCGAACTGGGCAACTTTGCACCGTATGCGGAAAACAACTTTCTCGGAACGCAGCAGGACCTGCCCTGGAGTGCGGAACTTGCAGCTGCGCTGGAACAAACGCTCGGAACGGACTGGAAAAGTAAACTGCCGCTGCTTTGGAAAAACGATTTTGACGCGGACGAAACCGCGGGGGTGCGGCTTGCATATATGGACGCGGTCACAAAGCTTGCACGGCGGGATTTCTTTTATCAGATGCGGGACTGGTGCCATGCGCACAAGGTGGAATACATTGGCCATCTGCTGGAAGACAACAGCACGCATAGCTGTACGGGACCGGGCGTCGGGCATTTCTTTCGCGGCATAGAAGCGTTTGATTTCGCAGGATATGATATCATCAGCGACCAGATTCATCCCGGCACGGAGGACGCGCCCGATTCGATTTTCATGGGCAGAAAGCGCAGCGGCGGATTTTATCATTATACGCTTGCAAAGCTTGGCGTTTCCGCGGCGCAGCTGGATCCGAAAAAGAAGGGAAACACGTTCTGCGAGATATTCGGAAATTACGGATGGAAGCTTACCATAGGTGAGATGAAATATCTTGCCGATTTTTGCATGGTGCGGGGTACGAACTACTTTGTACCGCACGCGTTTAATCCCAAGAAATATCCGGATTACGACTGCCCGCCGCATTTTTACGCGGACGGGAACGACCCGCAGTTCCGGCACTTCTGCGCGCTTTGCGGCTATATAAACCGCGTCTGCGAGCTGATTTCGAACGGCAAAATCGACGTGCGCGTGGCGATCCTCTATAATGCCGAGTCGGACTGGATGCAGGCAAAGACCAGTATGCCGCTGGATGTCCCGGCTAGAATGCTGTATGACAATCAGATTGATTTCCTGTTTTTGCCTGCCGACGATTTGGGCCGGGCGAAGGAATTCGACTATGTCGTGGTCCCGCGCGCGGGGCTTGTTCCGAAACGGGTCACGGCGCTGGAAAACGCGGTGTTCATTGACGAACGTCCAAAGGATTGCTTTAATGGGGATGTCGTGGCGCTGGACGAATTGGTTCCGTTTTTGGACGTGCATGGTGTTCGTGACGTCATTTTGACGCCGCGGAATAACCGAATCCGATGCATGCACTATCGGCGCGGACACGACTTGTACTACTTTGTAAACGAAGGAGCAACGCTTTATCAGGGTGCTGTGAAGCTGCCTCAAAAAGGCGGCTGTTATGCCTACAACGCCTGGGAGAACACGATCGAACCGGCCGAACGCAGCGAAGACGGCGTTACACTGATTCTGGAGCCGAAGAAGAGCCTGCTGCTTTTGTTTGACGAGCCGGACGCTGTGCGCCTTTCTTCTCCGCCTGAACGGACGGGGGTCAAAATGGCGCTTGCCGGCTGGACCCGTTCGCTCTGCCGCAGTGTCGATTATCCCTGCTTTACAGGAAGGCGGGACGTTATGCTTCCGGACCGGCTTGCGGAGGAAAAACCAAAATTTTCCGGCTTTGCACGCTATGAGACGGTGTTCCGTGCAGAGCTCGGCAAACGCTGTCTGCTTGTGATCACGGATGCGGCGGAGGGCGTGGAGGTGTTTGTCAACGGGGCAAGCGCGGGAATCCAAATTGCCCCGGAATTTGTATTCAACCTGACGCCGCTGCTCCAGGAGGGAGAAAACGCGCTTGCCGTCGAGGTTGCCACAACGGCGGAACGCGACGCTTTTCATAGAACGAACCCCATTACCAGAATGATTGCCGGAAAACCCAAAACGAAATCCGGCATCACGGGGAGCGTCTATCTTTTGGAGCAGTCCGGGATGGAAACATAAAAAATGAGCGAGAAGTCTGCGCGCGGATAGCCCGACGCCAATTCCGGGCTGATGCGCGCCGGAAGTTGGCGGCGGTGCGCCACACGACCCGCACGAGACAAAAAATCTTACGCACAACTTGCCGGACGTGGCGCACAAGGGCGATACCTGCTTGAACGTTGGGTGGCGAAGCAGATGAACGCTGCACCATCGACCCGATCCGGACCGTAATTGCAGAAGGTTGCCATCACAGCAAGGGTCGGCTGCAAAAGTATCTTGAGCGGCTGGAAGCAATCGGACTGAAAGGACGCGGCCGACATGCTGCGGGTCAAATGTCCGCCGAAACGGCCGTAAAATGGAGGCCTCGCGCGCGGAGCAAAAAGGAGCGACGAGCCATGCGAAAAAATGTCAGCCTGCTGATCAAGCCCGCATCGAGCTTGTGCAATCTTCGATGCAAATATTGCTTTTACGCGGACGTGGCGGCAAACCGCGAGTTGGGCAGCTACGGCGTGATGTCTCCCGAAACGCAGGAACAGCTCATCCGTGCCGCGCTGGAAGAAGCCGGCGTGGGCGGAACGGTCGGCTTTGCGTTTCAGGGCGGTGAGCCGACGCTCGCGGGGCTTGCGTATTTTCAGACGTTTGTCGCGCTTGTGCGAAGAATCTCGGAAGGGAAAAACTCCGTGTTCTATTCGATTCAGACCAACGGCATCGTGGTTGATGACGAATGGGCGGCGTTTTTTAAGGAGAATCATTTTCTCGTTGGACTCTCCGTGGACGGCGGAATTGATTCACATGATCAAAACCGCGTGGACGCAGACGGCAAGGGTACATGGAAGCGCGTGACGAAAACGCTTCGTTGTCTGCAGGCGCATGAGGTGGACATAAATCTGCTCTGCGTCGTGTCCCGCGCGCTGTCGCGCAGGCCGCTGAGCGTGTACCGGGCGCTTAAAAAGCTCGGCGCGCAGTATTTGCAGTTTATTCCGTGTCTCGATCCGCTGGAGACCGAGCGCGGAAGCCAGCCGTTTTCCCTCCTGCCGGAAGACTACGGAAAATTCTTATGTACACTGTTCGACGCGTGGTTTGACGACTGGAAGGCCGGGCGTTACGTCAGCATCCGGCTGTTCGACGACTATGTGCATTTAATGATGGGGCTGCCCGCGGGCACCTGCGCGACAAACGGAAACTGCGGTCCCTGCCTCATTTCCGAAGGCGACGGCGGGCTTTATCCCTGCGATTTTTTTGTGCTGGACGAATGGCGGCTGGGTGCGGTGGACGACGGGCGTACACTGGGGGAGATTGCCTCGTGCGAGCGCGAGCGCGCGTTTCTTGCACAGAGCGCCCAAAAGCCGAAGGAATGCGCAGCCTGCCGGTGGCGGCGGCTCTGCAACGGCGGATGCAAGCGGGACTGGTATGAAGCCGAAGGAGAAACGCACAACTATTTTTGCCCGGCGTTTCGGATGTTCTTCGAGCACGCGGAAGGCGGGCTGATGCAGATTGCAGCGGCCGAACGTGCGGCGCTGCGCGGCAGGGCGTTCTGACGGATCCATCAAATAAGGCAAGAAGGAATTCTGCACTATGATATTTTGTAACCCGCTGAATCTGGAGTATCGGTATCAGCTGATGAAAGCGTCCTCGCGCGGCAAAGCCTTTCGCGAAGCGGCCGACCCGTCCGTTGCGATGTTTAAAGGGCGACTGTATTTGTTTGCCTCCATGAGCGGAGGATTTTGGGTTACGGACGACTTGATAAGCTGGGATTATCATGTGCTGAACGGCATGCCGGTGCACGACTATGCGCCGGATGCACGCGTAATCGGCGATTATCTGTATTTCTGTGCGTCCAGGCGCACAAAAAAGTGCCCGGTCTATCGCACGCGCGACCCGCTTACGCAGCCGTTTGAGGAAGTTTCCCGGCCGTTTGCGTTCTGGGACCCGAATCTGTTTGAAGACGACGACGGGCGCGTCTACTTCTACTGGGGCTGTTCCAATCAGACACCGATATACGGCGTGGAGATGGACCCTCAAAGCATGACGCCAATCGGGGAAAAGCAGGGTTTGATCTTCGACTGCAGCGGCGATCATGGGTTCGAACGGCCCGGCGAAGAGCATGTGCTTGCAAAACCTAGATCGGTTGCGCAGAAGCTGTTGCGCGCCGCTTTTGGAACCGCGCCATATATCGAAGGCGCCTGGATGAGCAAACACGGCGCCCGGTATTATCTGCAGTATGCCGTGCCGGGCACGGAATATAACGTCTATGCGGACGGCGTTTATGTTGGCGAGCATCCGCTCGGACCGTTTGTTTATGCAAAAAACAATCCATTTTCCTATAAACCCGGCGGATTTATCCAGGGTGCGGGACACGGCAGCACGTTTGCCGACCGATTTGACAACCTCTGGCATGTTTCATCGATGCGCATCAGCGTCAATCACTCGTTCGAGCGCCGGATCGGGCTCTTTCCCGCCGGGTACGACGAAGAGGGCGAACTGTTTTGCAATCAGCGGTATGCCGATTGGCCGCAACACGCGCCGCAGGGACCGTCCGACCCCTGGCGCGAGCCGGAATGGATGCTGCTCTCCTATGGCAAAAAGGCATCCGCTTCGTCCTGCACGGATGCGCACGCGCCGGAGCTGGCGTCGGACGAGGACATCCGCACCTGCTGGCAGGCGGCGACCGGCGAACCGGGAGAATGGATCATGCTCGACCTCGGCGAACCGATGGACGTTTACGCCGTGCAGATTAATTTTGCGGACTGCGGGACGGATGCGGCGCTTCCCAAGGGGGGCGTGGCGGACGGTCAATTTCCGATGAAACGATATATCGAACAGCGAACGCTTTTTACGCGCTGGCTGCTTGAAACATCGGCAGACGGCGAGACGTTCGAAACGCTTTGCGACAAGCAAACGGCGCAAACCGACCTGCCGCACGATCTGGCTGTGCCGAAACAGTCTGTGCGCGCAAGATTTGTTCGGCTGACGATCGCCGAACTGCCATATGGACAAAAAGCAGCCGTGAGCGGGCTGCGCGTATTTGGGAAAGGCGCGGGAGCGCCGCCGGAGCCGATTGAAGGCGCGCTGCTCAGGCGCACCGGCGAACTGGATATGGAGGTGCGCTGGACGCAATCGAAAGCATCCGGCATCAACGTTCTTTGGGGATATGCGCCCAATCGGCTCTACCACAGCCGGATGGTGTTCGGCCAATCTTCTGTAGTAATTGGCGCGCTGAACCGCGGGCAGGATTGCTTTGTGCGCGTGGACGCGTTCAACGAGGCGGGGATTACACACGGGGCCGTCGTCCGGCTGGTTTGACGGGCGGTTGAAACACAGACTGAAGTACAGTATGAAACACGAGGAGAAACTATGAAATCGATCATTCGCGCAACGACCATGGCAGCAGTTTCGCAGCGGGAGCTTGCGCATGCGGCCATCGCGCGCAGGGCCGCTGCGGAGGGAATCGTGCTGCTCAAAAACGAAAACAGTGTGCTGCCGCTCAAGCCGGGGCCCGTCGCGCTCTACGGCGCGGGCGCGCGCCGCACGCTCAAAGGCGGCGTCGGCAGCGGGGAAGTCCGCGAGCGAACTTGCGTTTCGATTGAGCAGGGATTGGAAAACGCGGGCTTTGTGATTAAAACAAAGCGCTGGCTCGACGACTACGACCGGCAGCTTGCACAAAAAAAAGCGGATTGGAAGGCGGACATCGAGCGGCAAATCCGCTGGAAGGGCATCACGGCGACGTTTCGGGCGGTGTCCACGCATCCGTTCCGAATTCCGACCGGAAGGTTAATCGACGAATCCGATCTTCGCATGCCTGGTGTGGATACGGCGATTTATGTGATTGCCCGGCAGGCGGGCGAGGGCAAAGACCGAAAACTGGAACCGGGCGATTTTTATCTGGACGAAACGGAGCGCGCAAATCTGCAGACGCTCGTGCGCAGCTATCAGAAGACGATCGTTGTGCTGAACGCCGGCGGCATGATCGATCTCGGCTTTCTGGAAGAAATACATGGAATCGGCGCGCTGGTCTATTTTGGCCAGGGCGGCCAGCAGGGCGGAAGCGCCTTTGCGGACGTTGTCTGCGGCGCGGTCGGCCCTTCCGGCAAACTGACGGACACGTGGGGCGTGCGATACGAGGATTATCCCGCTTCAAACGTGTACGGCGCGTCGCGTGATCACGCGGCATATCCCGAAGGAATCTTTGTGGGATATCGTTATTTCGACGCGTTCGGCGTGGAACCGCGTTATCCGTTTGGGTTTGGGCTCTCCTATGCGGAGTTTTCAATCGAGACGGTGCGTGCTGCGGTGAACGGTTCGCTGGTCGATGTGACGGTCGCGGTGAAGAACACAGGCGCGGCCTATGCGGGCAAAGAAGTTGTGCAGGTCTATCTGTCTGCGCCGGACGGAGCGCTGATTCGGGAACCGAAGAGCCTCGCGGCCTTTGAAAAAACGCAGACGCTCCAGCCGGGGGAGCGGCAGGAAGTGACGCTTGCCTTTGACCTGGCTGATTTTGCGGTCTATGACGCCGGCTCGGCACGCTGGCTGCTGGAAGGCGGGACATATTTCGTTTGGGTCGGCAACTCGTCGCGCAGCGTGCGGCTTGCCGCCGTGCTGGAATTGGACGAACGCGTCGTGACGCGGCGTGTCTCCAACATCTGCTCGCCGAATACACCGGTGGAGGAGATTACGCCGCCGCAGCGGAAACGGGCGGACGTACCCGCCGGCGTGCCGCGTCTGACGGTTTGCGCTGCAAAGTTCGCAAAAAAAGAGCAGCCGCTGCAAAAAGAGCCGATTGATCGGCCGGTCGAAACACTGCTCGATGCGCTCAGCGACCGGGAGATGATCCTGCTGGTGGTCGGCGGCGGACTGGTCGGCTGGCGCTATAACCTTGCGCCGGGTGCGGCCGGCGCAACGACGAGCAAACTGGTTAGAAAAGGCATTCCAAATATCTGCATGGCGGACGGGCCTGCGGGGCTGCATCTGTTCCCGGAGATGGTCATTACAAAAAATGGCGGGCAGAAATATCTGAAGATGCCGGAGAGCTATGATTTCGGGGTGCTCAGAAAGCTCAAGCGGCTCTTCGTCGGTACAGAAAAAGGCGGAGTCGTGCATTATCAATATGCGACGGCATGGCCGGTTGAGACGATGCTTGCGCAGAGCTGGAATACCGTCCTGCTGGAAGAAGTCGGCGCGGCGGTCGGAAAAGAGATGCTGGAATTTGGCGTAACGCTTTGGCTTGCACCGGGAATGAATATCCACCGGAACCCGCTCTGCGGCAGAAATTTTGAGTATTATTCCGAGGATCCGGTCTTAACGGGCGGCATGGCCGCCGCGTTGACGCGGGGTGTGCAGCGCTGGCCGGGCGTTGGAGTTACGATCAAGCACTTTGTCTGCAATCATCAGGAGAACGACCGGATGCAGGTTTCCAGCGACCTTTCCGAACGCGCGCTCCGGGAAATCTACCTCAAGGGATTTGAAATCGCCGTCCGCCAAAGCAGCCCTATGGCGCTGATGACGAGTTATAACCGCGTCAACGGCGTATATACCGCGAATTCCTATGACCTTTGTACGGCGGCGCTGCGGACAGAATGGGGATTTCGCGGCGTGGTCATGACGGACTGGAGTTCGACGGGCGATAACAACGGCGGGCATGCCCTCTGCATCCCGGCGGGCAACGATCTGATTATGCCCGGCAACAAGCGGGCGCGCAAAGAGATTCTCAAAGCGCTGCGCGGCGGGCAAATCACGCGCGAACAACTGCGCGCCTGCGCACGGCGCGTGCTGACACTGACGCTGCAAAGCAACGTCGCCCAATAGAATAAAATAATCGGAAAGGCACTGCGATGCTGGCAAATCATCTGAGAACGGAATATCTGAAAAATCCTTTGGCGATCGACATCGTTGCGCCGCGTTTTTTCTGGCGCTGCGTTTCCGGGAATGCGGAAACGACGCAGTGTGCATATCGGATTACGGCGCGAAACGAAGCGGGCGAGCCCCTCTGGGACAGCGGCAAGGTGAAGTCCGCGCGTTCGACGCATATCCCGTATGAAGGCGCGCCGCTTACAAGCCGCGCGCGCGTCTGCTGGCGCGTGAAGCTTTGGGACGAAACGGGTTTTGAAGGCGAATGGAGCGAGGAGGCAAGTTTTGAGATCGGTTTGATTTCCCCTTCCGACTGGTCGGCAAAATGGATTACCGCTCCATTCGTTCCTTCAAAAAAACAAAAACATCCTACGGATTGTTTTCAAAAAACGGTCAATATCAACGCCGGGATGAAAAGCGCAAGATTATATGCGACCGCCAACGGCCTGTATTTTGCGCAAATCAACGGCGTCCGCGTCGGCGAAGACCGGCTGACGCCCGGATATACGGATTATTCCAGGCGCGTTCAGTATCAGACCTATGATGTTGCGCATCTGCTTCTCCCGGGTGAAAACACACTTGCCTTTACGCTTGGGGACGGCTGGTTCCGCGGAAGCATCGGCGCGTATAACAGGCGCTGCGTCTACGGAACGCGCACGAAGCTATTGGCACAGTTGGAAGTGAATTATGCGGACGGCAGCAGGCAGGTTTTCGGCACGGACGGAAGTTTTCTCTGGAGCAACAGCGGTCCGATCCGCGAAAACGACCTGAAGGACGGGGAAGTGTTCGACGCGGGCCGGTTGCCGGAATACTGCGGACGTGCGCTTGAAACCACATGCAAAGCAAAGATTGTTTGCTCCAACAATGTGTCGGTGCGCGAGCACGAGCGGCTTCCCGCGCGGCTGATCCGAACACCGAACGGGCAGAACGTGCTTGATTTTTCACAGAATATCGCAGGATATGTCGAGTGCGCGGTCCCGGCGGCGCCGGGGCGGACGGCGACGCTGCGGTTTGGAGAAACGCTGGACGCGGAAGGTAACTTTACACAGGCCGGTCTGCAGATTTCTAAAAAGCCGAAGCACCCGACGCTGCAGCGGGTACAGATCACGTGCGCAGGCGAGCCGGTTTCCTATAAGCCCTCGTTTTGCGTGCTCGGGTTTCGCTACGTGCTTTTGGAAAACTGGCCGGGTGTAATCGACCCCGCGGATTTTACCGCGGTCGCCGTGTATTCGGACATGGTGGAGACGGGCGAGTTTTCGTGTGACAACGCGCTTGTCAACCGGCTTTTCGAGAATACACGATGGAGCATGAAGAGCAATTTTCTGGACGTGCCGACCGACTGCCCGCAGCGCGAGCGAAATCCCTGGACGGGCGACGCGCAGGTGTTTTTTGAAACGGGCGCATATTTGATGGACCTCGCGCCGTTTATGCGAAAATGGCTGACCGATATAGCCGACTCGCAGAAGAGAAACGGCTGTGTGCGCTCGCTCGCGCCGCATGGCGCGGAAAGCTGGTTCGTACGCGGCATGGACGGCTCGGTTGGCTGGGCGGACGCGATCATACTCATCCCTTATCGCTACGACCGGCTGTATCACGACGAACCGCAGCTGCGTGCGCTTTATCCGGCGATGCGCAGATACGCCGAATTTATGATTCGGCGCTGCCGCCGACTCAGCCTGCTGACAAGACCGCGCAAAAATCCATATCGCCGCTATACTTACTCGACCGGGCAGCACTGGGGCGAATGGGCCGAACCGAAGGAAGACCATTTTGAGGGATTTTTTGCGCTCGGGCTGCCACGACCGGAGGAAGCGACGGCGTATATGGCGTATTCGATGCGCTGCCTTTCGTCGATTGCGGGCAAGCTTGGAATGGAAGAGGACGCGACGCGCTACGGCGGCTATGCCGACGGCGCGGCGGAAGCGTACCGGTATCTGTTCGTTAAAAACGACGATATCGTGACCGACCGGCCGGCGAAGCTTGTGCGCCCGCTGGCGCTTGATTTGCTGGACGAGCCGGCAAAAACGAACGTTGCGCAGCGGCTTAATGACGTTATGAAGCAGCGCGGATACACGGTCGGCACGGGATTTCTCTCCACGCCGTTTTTGCTCGGCGCGCTGTCCGACAATGGATTTGCAGACGCCGCGCTGCGCACACTGCTGCAGGAGGGGACGCCCGGCTGGCTCTACCAACTGCGGCACGGAGCGACGACGATTTGGGAGAACTGGGAGGGCACGCGCGCGGATGGCTCCGGTTCGCTGAACCACTATTCCAAGGGCGCTGTCTGCCAATGGCTCATGCAAACGCTCGGCGGGATCCGGATGGACGAAGCACAGACGTTTCTGATTCGGCCGCTGATCAACCGGCGCGTCGGCGACGTCCGGTGCGCATACGAAAGCCTCTATGGGCGCGTGGCCTGCAACTGGACGCTGGAAGGCAGCGCCGCGCATATCGTGGTGACGCTGCCGGCGAATACCAGTGCACGCGTTTGCCTGCCGGACGGCAGTGAATATGTCGTTACGGGCGGTGAACATGCGTTTTCAGCCATGGTGAATTAAACGCAAAAAAAGAACGCGTAAACGCGTCCGCCTGAGACAGTCAAAAAACCAATTTTTTAACGGGGTAACCGCGTTTTGCCTCTCGCCACGAATGGCTCCCGGACGGCAAAACGCACAGGGAGACCGCCCTAAAGAGCGATCCGTTCCGCCGGATGGACCGGTGCAGCCGGAATCAGCAGTTAAGAACCGCGGTCTTGAACAATTCCGGAGGGGTTTGACAGACTGAAACGAACGCGTAAACGCGCCCGCCAGGCTGCTTGACAAGCTTATATCGTGTTAAGGGATCGCGGCACGCGGTCTGCCGAATCCGGTGCAGCGCCGGCGCACATTTCAGGAGAGTTTTAGCGTATTTTCCGCTCGTGCGCCCAAAGGACGCAAGTGGTCTGTCAAAGCCCGGAGGGTCTGGGCGCTGAGCCGGTCGGCCAGCTGCGCAAGCTGGACCGGGTCGCCCTTCATTCCGCCGTACACCCAGTTTTTAATGATACCCATGCACCCATTCATGATGTAGCAGCGAGTGGTTTCCAGCGTTTGCTTGCTTTCCAGAGGGAACTGTCTTTTCAGAAATACGACCATCTGTTCTTTTTGAATATCGCAGCAGCGCTTGAGGAACGCATCGTCGCCGAAACGCCCGAAGATCGCCTCGCAAAGAGTCTCGTTTTTTGCAATGGTTTCGTACACGGGGATCATGGAGGCATATTCCGCGCCGTTGTTGAAATACCGCTCGATCGAGGCGACCAGCGTATTGTAAAACTCGTCCTCAATTTTCCGTTTGAGGTCGTATACATCGTCATAATGCGTATAAAACGTGGTGCGGTTGACGTCCGCCTCGCGGCAGATTTCCGTTACCGTGATGGACCCGGCAGGTTTGGTGAGAAGAAGCGAAAGGAAGCTTTCCTTTATCACGCGTTTCGTGTATTGCACCCGGCGGTTGTCCGCAGTATTCATCATGATTCCTTTCTACTTTTATCGGAGTATTATTTCGACAAAATCGTGAATTTCGTCCGCTTAAAAACACATCGATCCAAGATGTTCTTGCTGTAGAAACACTTTGTTATTATATTGATAGTGTGATGTAAAGTCAACAATATGTCGAAAGGAAGACAGGCAATATGAAAGTATTTATGATTGGCGGGACCGGGCTGCTGGGAAGTGAAGCGGCCAGAGAACTTATCGCGCGCGGGCACGAGGTGCTGTCGCTGGCGCTGCCGCCCATACCGGAGGGCGCGCAGCTGCCCGAGCAGATGAAAATCGAGTTCGGCAACTTTATGGATATGGACGACGAAACGCTCAGCGGCTATCTCAAAGGTTGCGAAGGGTTTGTCTTTGCCGCAGGCGTGGACGAACGCGTGGAAGGGCCTGCACCGATCTACGATATGTTCAAAAAGTTCAATATCACCGCGCTGGAGCGTCTGCTGCGGCTTGCCAAAGCAAACGGCGTGAAACACGTTGCGATCTGCGGCTCCTATTTCTCCTATTTTGCGAAAATTTGGCCGGAGAAGGAGCTCACAAAGTGGCATCCGTATATCCGCAGCAGGATCGACCAGGAAACCATGGCGATGTCCTATGCGGACGAAAACTTCGACGTGGCCGTGCTGGAACTGCCGTATATCTTCGGAACGCAGCAGGGCAGAAAACCCGTTTGGGTGTTCCTCGTGGAGCAAATCCGCAGCATGAAAAACAAGACGATGTACCCCAAAGGCGGCACGGCGATGGTGACCGTCCGTCAGGTTGGCGAGGCGCTCGCCGGTGCAATCGAACGCAATAAAGGCGGGAACTGCTACCCGGTTGGCTACTATAATCTGACCTGGGTCGAGATGCTGAAGATTGCGCACAAATACATGGGCACGCCGGACAAAAAGATCGTGACCATCCCCAACTGGATGTACGCCCTCGGCGGGAGACAGATCATGAAGCAGCAGAAGAAAGCGGGGCACGAGGGCGGACTGCACATGGTGAAATTCACCGATGTGATGTGCGCCGAAACCTTCATCGATAAATCGCTTGGCTGCGAACCGCTCGGCGTTCAGCCGGACGACATCGACGCCGCCATCGGCCAGAGCATTCAACTTTGCCTGGACGTTTTGGACGGCAAGGCGAAAACCCTCGACATGAAGGGAGAATAAGCATGAAACGGCAGCGGGTGTTTTTAACGGGCGCGACGGGCGCGATGGGATTCCTCAGCATGCAGGAACTCTTACAAAACCCCGAAGAGCAGGAAGTTGTCATCCTTGCGCGCCCTTCCGAAAAAAACAAAACAATGCTCGCACCCTTCGAAAACAGGGACGGACTGACAATCCGCTGGGGCGATCTGACGAACTATGAGGACGTTTACGCCTGCGTCGACGGCGCGGACGTCATACTGCACGTTGCGGCATTTGTCTCTCCCGCCGCGGATTATTATCCCGGGGAAGCGATGAAGATCAACTTCGGCTCGACCCGCAACCTGATCCGCGCGGTCTATGAGCAAAAGCGTGAAAACGATGTTCGCTTCGTCTATATCGGAACGGTAGCGGAAACAGGCGATCGCATGCCGCCTATACACTGGGGACGCGTGGGAGACCCCATCAAGCCGAGCGTCTACGATTATTATGCCGTCTCCAAAATCGCGGCGGAACGGCTTGTGATCGAGTCGGGGTTAAAGCACTGGGTAAGCCTGCGCCAGACGGGCATCATAGGGCCGAAGATGAGCGAAATCGACGACGCGATTATGTTCCATAACTGCCTGGATAACGTGCTGGAATACGTTTCGGACCGGGATTCGGCAATCCTGCTCAAAAACCTTTGCTCGTTTTACCGTTCCGGCACGCTGGACGAAGAATTCTGGGGACATATTTACAACATTGGCGGTGGTCCCGGTTGCCGGACCAGCACCTTTGATATGTATAAAGTGCTCTTTGGCGCGCTGGGGTTCACCGACCTTTCAAAGGCTTTGCTCGATGCAGAATATTACGGCACGCGTAATTTCCACGGGCAGTATTATCTGGATTCCGACAAACTGGAGGCGTATCTGCATTTTCGGCATGACAGCATGCAGTATTACTACGACTGCTACCTCAAACAGCTGGGGCCCACGGTGAAAACCGCGCAGTTCATCACAAAGCTGCCTGGCGGACAAAAACTGATTGGCGGCGCAATGAAGAAGCGATTCATGAAAACTGCGCGGACGGAGCATGGTACAATGCGCTTTATCGAGCAAAACCTGGAAGATCAGATCGCCGCGTACTGGGGTTCCAAAGAAGCGATGGAAGCGATTCCTCCGCTGAAGGATTTTGAACACTTCACGGACTGGGACACGGTGATTGAAATCGACCACGGATATGACGAATCGAAGCCGGAGAGCGAGTTGTCGCTGGAGGACGTGCGTCAGGCGGCGGCATTCCGCGGCGGAGAATGCCTCTCGGACGATATGCAGAAAGGCGACTGGTCGACTAAGCTGAAGTTCCGCTGCGCGTTCGGGCATGAGTTCGAAGCCAGCCCACGGCTGGTGCTCGAAGGCGGTCATTGGTGCCCCGACTGTGAGCGGGAAAGCTGGAATTATCAGAACCGGGCGAAAGTCGATCCGTTTTTCGCGCAGGTGTGGTATCCGCTCCATCCGAACGATGAAACAGCGCGCGTCTACCCGAAGGCTGTGTCCGAACTCGACATAACCGGCGGCGAAGCATAAAGGCGACCGGGGCTTTGTATGCAGGCAAGGCAAACGAGCCGCCGGAAGCATCTGAAAGCGAATGGGCCTAAAGGATCATGCGATCCTGCAGGCCCATTCGCAGTTGCACGGACTCCGCCGCGTTAAAAGATTGCGCACGCGGGATTTTCAGACTCCGGAAAACAGGATTTACCGGCGGAAGAGAATAGAAGAATTATATTTTACTGAAGTGGATCAAGCTAATTTTCATCCAGCGCCTGCATACGCGTTTTGCCCGAACGGGAACGGACCATTTGCTTTTTACAAAAAGCCGGAAGGTTGCGGCTGCGAACGGTTAATCAATTTAACGGCGGAGACGATTTTGCAGCGTTTATCGCCCGCAGACGGGTAACAAGGCCGTTAAACTGAAAAAATTTTGCAATCAAACGCCCACGGGACGCGATATGCTGGTATGATGGAAATGATGAAGAGACAGATGCATGATTGTGGCGATTTATTGGCAAAGGATCAAGGGAGTTTCGTATGAGTGCAGCGTCCCCGTATATCAACAGAGAGATCAGTTGGCTTGATTTTAACGGCAGAGTGCTGGAAGAAGCGCAGAGCCCGGAAAATCCGCTTTTAGAGCGCTTAAAATTCCTGTCTATCTTTTGCTCGAATCTGGACGAGTTTTTCATGGTACGCGTCGGCGGTCTATTTGACCAGTCGCTCGCCGGGCTCGACAGCGAAGACAACATCACCAATCTTTCGCCGCAGAAGCAGCTTGATCAAATATTTAAAAAAACCGCAGGCATGATTTCGTTATACAACGAGACACAGGAGAAATTGTTTTCGGCGCTCGACGGGATTGGCGTGCGCTGCCTGAAACCGGAGGAACTGCAGACACACCAACTGGAGTCGCTCCACAGAGAATTTGAAAAAACAATCCTGCCGATCCTGTCGACGATTATTGTGGACGGAAAGCATCCGTTTCCATACCTTCCGAATAAAGCGGTTTTTATAGCGGTACGCCTGAAAAGAAAAAGCGGGGAAAAGCTGGGATTGGTGCTGCTGCCGGAAACCGCGGGAAAGATTGTTTTCCCTGATTCGGACAAGGTGATTTACTATCTTGCTGAGGATATTATAAAAACCTTTGCGCAGGAAATGTTTCCTAAAATGGAAGTCGTCGAAATTGGAAAATTCCGCGTAACCCGCAACGCCGATTTGGAGCTTGACGACGAGATTGCCGGCAGCGAGGAAGACTATCGGCTGGCGATGCAGCGAATCCTTGAAAAAAGGCGAAGGCTGACGCCCGTCCGTCTTGAAACGGACTTGCCGGCTTCCGGCGGGCTTACAAAAGAATTGACCGTCCGATTGGGGCTCACGCAAAAGCAGGTTTTTACCCGGGTTGGCCCGCTGGACATGAGCCTGATGTGGACGGTGGTCGACGCCGCGAAAGCGAAACGGTACACGGACTATTTTTTCACGGACATAAAGAGCGTTTACGTGCCGGGGCTGCAGCAGGGAGAGAGCGTTCATCGCCAGATACGGACAAAGGATTACCTGATTATTCACCCGTATATCAATTTTGAAGCCGTTCTGGATTTGCTCCGCGAAGCCGTGCTGGACGACTCGGTAATTGCAATCCGGCAGACGCTTTACCGGGTCTCGAACAATTCGGAAGTCGTGAAATACCTTGTCGCGGCGGCGGAAAAGGGCAAAGACGTAACCGTCTTGGTCGAACTGAAAGCCCGCTTTGACGAGGAAAACAATATTGAGTGGGCGGCGAAGCTTGAGGACGCGGGCTGTCATGTTATCTACGGGCGCGATTTTGTGAAAGTGCACGCAAAGCTTCTCCTGATAACGCGAAGATCGCCGAAAGGCATTCAGCATACTGCGCATGTCGCCACCGGAAACTACAATGAAAAGACCGCGAATCTATATACCGACGTGGGCATACTGACGTCCAGCGACGACGTCGCAAGCGATATCGTCCTTTTTTTCCGGGAACTCAGCATGGACTACACCGGGGAAGAATACCGCGTGTTCGACGTCTCTCCCGACGGTATACGGCAAAAATTTTACGAGTTGATCGACAATGAAATTGCGTGCGCGGAAATGTATGGACGCGGCGGTCATATCATCGCAAAAATGAACTCGCTCGCCGACAGAGACATGATCGACAAATTGGTGAAAGCCTCCCAGGCCGGCGTCAAAATCGACCTGATTGTGCGGGGAATCTGCTGTCTGAAGGCCGGGATTCCCGGCGTGACGGACAACATCCGCGTCATCAGCGTGGTGGGGCGTTTTTTGGAGCATTCGCGCGTTTATTGGTTTTTAGGCGGCGGAGATGAAAAACTGTTTATTTCGTCGGCCGACTTGATGACGCGGAACCTGGACCGGCGCATGGAGGTGCTTTACCCGGTACAGGACGCGGAGATTGCGCAGAGGATCAAGAGCATGCTGCTTTTGTTTATGGACGATGTTGAAAAAGGACGCGTCATGCAGCCGGACGGCAGCTACACGCGTTTAAAATCGGAAAACGCCTGCAAAAACGCGCAGATGCTCGAATATCAAAAGTGCCTGGAGGATTATAAGGCGCAGATACCCCACCGGAAAAAGTTTTCCATGCGCACCGTGCGCCGCGCGCTCGGCAACGCGCTGATCTGGCTCGGCCGCCATATTTCCCCGTCGTTATACGTGGAGTAGCCGGGTCCGGCAAATGGGGTGCCGATCGTGGGTTAGGTCGCCACGCGGCGCAAATTACCGCAGTTTGGGATCGTGAAAATCTATTTACAGGAGAGGGAACGGACATGAAAGTTGGATTGCTGACGAGCGGCGGAGACTGCCAGGGGCTGAACGCGGTGCTGCGGGGCGTTGCAAAAACGCTGTTCGGGTGCATCCCGGATTTGGAGCTGTACGGGATTATCGACGGATACCGGGGGTTGATCGAGGGCGAATGGCGGAAGATGGGGCCCGAAGAATTCTCCGGAATCCTGCGTCAGGGAGGGACGATCCTTGGCACGTCGCGCCAGCCGTTTAAGGAGATGCAGACGCGCAACGAAAACAATACGAACAAGCTGGACATGATGCTTGCGAACTATAAGAAGCATGATTTCGACGCGCTGGTGATTATGGGCGGCAACGGCACGCACAAAACGGCATACCTGCTCAGCCAAAATGGCGTAAACGTAGTCACAATTCCCAAGACGATCGACAACGACGTTTATGGGACCGACCTTACCTTTGGATTTGACAGTGCCGTGGAAAAAGCGACGTGCGTAATTGATGCGATCCATACGACGGCGGCATCCCACGGACGCGTGTTCGTCATCGAACTGATGGGTCACAAGGTCGGCTGGATCACGCTGTGCGCGGGCATTGCAGGCGGTGCGGACGTCATACTGATTCCCGAGATTCCGTATGACCTTGAGAATGTGGTCAAGGCCATCGAGCACCGGAACAAGCAGGGCAAGAACTTTTCGATCATTGTAATTGCGGAAGGCGCGCTGACAAAAGATGAGGCTGCGCTGCCGAAGAAAGAGCGGAACAATCTGCAGCTTTCTCCCTGCAGCAGGCTTGCGAACGTTTTGGCGGAGCGGCTGGACCAGGATGTGCGGACGATTATTCCCGGCCATTTCCAAAGAGGCGGAGACCCGACGTCCACCGACCGGCTGCTTTGCTCCCGGTTTGGCGCTGTGGCGGGCGAACTGGTTCAAAAAAGGCGGTTTGGCAATATGGTTGCACTCAGAGGCAACGAGATTGTTGCGGTTCCGCTGGAAGAGGTGGCCGGCAAGCTGAAGAATATTCCCGAAGATTCCGAGTTTTTGCATCAGGCGCGGCTGCTGGGAATATCCCTGGGCGTATAGCTTTGAGCGGATAAACGAGTATAACGAAACAAGCAAAAGACAAAAGGACAGCGCCGTCGAATCCGACGGCGCTGCTGAGTCCGTCAAAAAACCAGTTTTTGACGGGATAACCACTCTTTCCCTCTCGTCCTCCGGACTCTCGGACGGCAAAGAAAACAGCGAACCCGCCCTAGATGGGTGATCGTACGGTGCCGGATAAACCGGCGCAGTCGGAAAAACAGATTAAGAGCTGTGGCCCTTAACAATCCCGGAGACTTTTTTGACCGGCAAGGCAGCGTCACCGATTTCGATGGCGCTGCTTTAATCATTAAGAATTTGTTTGTGGCGGTCTCAAGCCGCATGGAATCTGCCGGCACTGCCTAATGATAACAAAAAGATAACAAAACCGGAACCCGGCGCACTTTCCCTTTCCGGCGCGAATCGATACAATGGGATTATATTAATCGTTGAATTTTGGATTGTTATTTGAAGGAGACGGCCAATGGCGCGGAATCGGATTTTAATCGTTGAGGACGACCGGGACATTGCGGAAAGCATCGGGCTGAACCTGGAATTGTCCGATTATGACTATTGCATTATCGACGACGGTCTGGCCGTTGTGGAGGCTTTGAAGGACGATCATTCCTTCGATCTGGCGCTGCTGGATATCCTGCTGCCGGGGTTGGATGGGTTTGCGTTGATGGAATATATGCAAAAATACAATATTCCGGTTTTGTATCTGACTGCAAAGACCGACGTGCCGTCCCGCGTCAGAGGACTGCGCAGCGGCGCCGAGGACTATATTGTCAAGCCGTTTTCCATGCTGGAACTGCTGGTGCGCATGGAAAAGATATTGGACCGGAATGGAAAACTGAACAAGGTCCTGCGCTATCGGGATATTACAATCGATACGGAAAAACGTGCAGTCACAAAGAACGGTGAGTCCGTTTCGCTGCAGCCGCTCGAATTTGACCTTCTGGCAAAACTCGTAAAATTCAAGAACTGCACGCTGCCGAGAGAACGGCTGCTCAACGAAATATGGGGCATCGATTTTGCCGGCGGAACGCGCACGGTCGATATCCATATCGCCCATTTGCGAAAGAAACTCGGGCTTGAAGGCAATATCCGATCCGTGTCCAAGATCGGGTATCGACTGGAGGACTGACCATGAAACTGCGCACGAAACTCACAGTCTTTTCAATTTTGCTCATTGCAATCGCCGTTGCAGTCAGCTGCGTGCTGATTCTGTCCTTTGTGAAAAACGACGCGATGGAAGATGTTTCCGAAACGGGACTTGCGGACTATCTGAGCTTTTACAAATCCTTCCGGCAGGCGTCCGCAATCGAACTGCCGGACAAGGCGATCGTTAAGCGCAGTTTTCTAGTCGGCGCATTTCGTTCCGTCGGCGGGTTTCAGGAGTTCTCGCTGCGGCAGGGCGACGACTATATCTGCAGCAACGCCGGGTTTGATATAGAAAGCCTGTTTCAAAAGCCTGTGTACGATTCGACGGGCGGAGATATCGATATTGAGTACGGAATCGTGCGTGTGGCGGGTACGGACTATTTTGTCGCGCACGCCACTCTGCAAATCGAAACGGAAACATATGACATCTCGTTTGCGCGGGATATAACGGCGATAACGGATGAGATCCGCGCGCTCGCCCTGCAGTGTGCGGCCGTCGGGCTTGCCGTCGCGGCGTTTGCCGCGGCGGCGATGTGGATGCTCGTCCGCCGCTCCCTGAAGCCAATCGATCGGCTGAAGGCGGGGGCGGAGGAACTTGCACAGGGCAACTATGCAAACCGAATCCCGGTAAAAGGCAGGGATGAGTTTTCTGAACTTGCCGCGGATTTCAACAGCATGGCGGACGCGATTGAAGCGAATGTTGATATGCTGCATGAAAAGTCGGCGCGGCAGCAGTCCTTTATAAACGATCTTTCCCACGAAATGAAAACGCCCGTCACCTCCATTCTTTTATGTGCGGAAACCCTGCTCGGCAGAAATGTTCCGGCTGAAACAGGAAATCGATTTCTTGTGCGCATTTATGATCAGGGGAAATGGCTCGAAACGTTATCACAAAAGCTGATGGCGCTGGTGATGCTGCAAGGCGAGCTTGACCTGCGGCCGGAAAATGTCGCGGAACTGCTGCGTGCGGTAAAAGAAACCACAGAAAACGCGCTGAACGAACGAGGGGTGGAGCTGGCGACCGATTGCGGCATGGATACACTGCGGATGGATTTTGACCTGATGCGCTCGGCGCTGGTGAATCTCGTGATGAATGCAGAAAAAGCGAGCGAAGTTGGGCAGATTATTACAATACACGCATACGACGGCGCGATAGAGGTAATCGACCAGGGCAAAGGCATGCCGCCGGAAGAAGTCGGCCGCATTACCGAACCGTTTTATATGATTGATCACTCGCGGAGTAAAAAGAGCGGTGGTGCGGGGCTTGGCCTTGCACTTGTGAAACGAATTGCACAAGCCCATAACGCGCGGCTTGTGATCAATAGCGTCATGGGGCGGGGAACGACCGTACGGATCGAATTTGAGCAAGGGGAAGGAAAAGGATAACAATTTGATAACCGTTTGGATACGACTTTGCTGTGCAGAGATGAAAAAATACCCTTATAAACGAAAGGGGTACTGAAAAGATGAAAAGAACAATCTCGATTTTGCTGATCATAACGATAGCGCTTGCATTTGCGGCATGCGGGAAAACGGCGGACGTCACCGTCGTTCCGACCGACACGGAGCGTATTGTGGAACTGTCGCTGGATTCGGAAAACGATACTGCAGATGTTTCACAAGCGGAAGAAACGCTGCAAACGCCCGAAGTGGAATACACACAGGAATACTATGTTTTTTCAACAACCGCGGCGGACGGGCTGCTCACCGTCGATGCGGCAGCGCAGGTGCTTTACCCTGCGTCGCTGCAAATGCCGGTTGCGCGCGTGAATGCCGTCGGGTTCACGCAGGAGCAGGCAAGCGCATATTTTGATTATCTTTTTGCCGGCGAGCAGCCGATCGTGGTGGAGAATCATGGCGCGGCAAAGATCACGAAGCAGTCACTGCGTGATCAGATCGCATTATACGAACAGCAGATTGCCGACGGCACGACGATGACGCAGTCGCTGTTAACGGAGGACGAAGCCAGAGAAGAAATTGAGCGGCTGGAAGAGCAGATTCCGGACGCGCCGGATACGGTTTCTCCCGATGTGATTTCAGACGGCACCATGCTGTCCGGCGTACGGATGCATAACGACGACCCGGAGGAGCTTCTTGAACTGAACGTGGAAACCGACAACAAATGGCTGGATATCTACACGCCCGTCAATCCGGATGAACACGCCGAAGGGCATTTCTTCTATAACCGCAAAGATAAAGATATCATTTATGAATCCGAGGCAACACCGCTTGCACAAGGCACGTCCATCGAAGGAATGAACATGACATGGGACGACGCGGTGGCGGTTTGCATGGAGTTCCTTGCAGTAGGCGGCGTAAACGATATGACGGTCGGACAGGCGTTCCAGCTTGAGGCAGACGGAAATTATGCGTATCGGTTTTATTTTGTCCGGACGGTTGCCGGCGTGCCGCTTGCTGTGAATCATGAGGGTACGGACTATAAAGGCGTAAACACGCCATGGGGATATGAAGAGTTGCATATCACCGTGGACGGCGACGGCCTGCTCGACGTGGGCTGGGGCTCGCCGGTGGAAACCACCGAAATCGTAAACACTGCCGCGGACGTTATATCATTTTCACAGGCGGCCGAAATATTTGAAACGATGGCTGCTGAAGTTTACGAACCGAGCACCGTGCGATATGACGGAGAGAAACGGGAAGCCGGCGTTTCAGTCGATGAAATCGTACTGTCGATGCTGCGCATCCGGGATGTCAGTACGGACGAAAGAACCGGATTGTATGTGCCGGCATGGGTGTTTTACGGGGAAACCACGGTCGGCGGCAATCCGAATAAAAGTTGGGAACCGCAGATCGTGTTCGCTATCAATGCAGTCGACGGCAGCGTGATCAACATGGAACTGGGATATTAAAAGCACCGGATATTACAAAACCCTTCGGTGCAGGACCACAAAAGTGTACTCACACGATATTTCGCTGTTGCGAAGCACGAACTCAAAGTATTTACTGAAAAATCGCAGCAGAGCAGATTGAAACCAAACTCCCCGGACCGGAGATGTATCCGGCGCCGGGGAGAATGTTTTGCAACACCATTTTGTTAAGGTTCGCATAACGATAACATGGAGGAGGCATTGCATATTTGCGGTGACCCGAAAAAGATAGGTCAGGTCACGATTTCGAGGAAGCTTGGGATCATTTCGCCTTCATAGTAGAACAGGCCGCGGCCGAGATGGTCGGAATCCCAGGCGCGCTGCGGGTTGTCCGGAGAGGCTGTGTACCCGCCTGCGTAAACTTCAATACGGTTGCCGGACGGTTCCCAGAAATAGATGGTCTGGCCGCGCGTAATCGCATGGCGTGTCGGGCCGATGTCCTTTTTGAGCCGATTGATGGCAATCAGGTCGGCGGCCTGGCCGACATGGTTCCAATCCTGCAGCAGGAAACCCACGTGATGAATCTTGCCGGGTTTGGGATATTCCACAAACGCGAGATCGTGCGGCTTGTTGTTGCCGGTAATCCATGTTGCAAGGCGGCTGCCGTCGGGAAGGTTGCAGACTTCCGGAACATACATCTTAAGTACTTCGGTGCAGAACCGTTCGGCTTCCGCAATGTTGGGGCCGTAGAGGAGGAAGTGGTCCAGACGGATCACGCCCATGCCGCGCGGCGCTTCGTTCCAGATGTCCGGATTTTTCAGACCGGGATGTTTTTCGGCGAGAGCGACGGTTGCGTAGAGCTCGAACGTATGGCCGGTTGAAATTTTGAAGCGGATCCGGCGGCCAAAACCAGGCTGATCGGCGTTTGCGGGGATTTCTTCGACAGGATATCCAAAGGCTTCGGTTTCCGTGGCCATCCTGTCCAGCGTTTCTTCGGAATCCACCTTGAAGGCGACGAAATCGAGACCGGGTTCGTCCGCAAGGCGAAGCGTGACGGAGTGATGGTCAAATTCGTCATAGGTTTTCAGACAGACGCGCCCGTCGGACGTACGTGCGACTTCATCCAGGCCGAGGACATTCTTGTAGAAGTCCAGCGTTTTGTCAAGATCCAGCACACGCAACTGAATCAGGCCTGGTCTCAGGGTTTGATTGAGTGCCATGGTGTTTATCTCTCCTTTTCTATTTTTATGGCCGGTAAAACGGCCAAATGATGCAGGTTTGTTCCTACTGTTTTTTATGTTTCCAACTTCCGCGCATCCTGTACGCCGGCGGGAGCCAGCGTCAGGTCGCTTGTGGGACGAATGCAGCAGAGCAGCACGATTCCATTTGATTGATCTTCCCTCGTGACATGCGCGCGGCTCATCGGTTTAAACGAATGGTATGAGCCTGACACGACCCGCATTCTGCATACGCCGCACCCTCCGCCGAAACATCCGTATTTAATCGGTCCCGCGTTTGCCCGCCGCATGGCGGCGAGCACGCTTTCATCCTCCTCTCCGCAGGGGAATGTTTCGCCAGACTGAGCCAGCGTGATTGTGTGAAAAACAGGCGCTTCCATGATCAGGCCTGCCGTGCCTGCTTGAGGCTGTACGCAACATCGAGGATCAGGTCCTCCTGACCGCCGACCATCTTGCGTTTGCCGACTTCAACGAGGATATCCCTCGGTTCCAGATGATATTTTTCCGCGGCGTTGTACACGTGCAGCAGAAAACTGGAATACACGCCGGCATAACCGAGCATAAGCGAACCGTTGTCGATGATCTGCGGACGCAGCATGATTGGCGCGACCGCCTGTTCGGAAGCGTCGATGAGCCCGTAGAAATCCAGCCCTGTTTCGACCCCCTTGCGCTGCAGAACGCCCGAAAGCACCTCGATCTGCGTATTGCCCGCTCCTGCGCCGAGGCCGCGCAGCGTTGCGTCGATGTAGCTGGCTCCCGCGTCGATCGCGGCGAGCGAATTGGCGACTGCAAGGCTGAGGTTGTTGTGAGCGTGGAACCCGACCGGGACTTTCACTGCGGCACGGACTGCTTTGATCCGTTCCGTCACCTGTTCCGGCAGAAGTGCGCCGGCGGAATCCGCAAGATTGATATAGTCCGCGCCGTACGATTCCATTTTTTTGGCCTGTTCGGCAATGCCGTCCGGATCGAGCATATGCACCATCATCAGGAAGCCGACGGCCATGAACCCCATGGACTTTGCCGCTTCGATATGCTGGGCGCTGACGTCCGCTTCCGTAACGTGTGTGGCGACGCGGACGATCGACGCGCCGCAGTCTTTTGCGCGCACTAAATCCGCGATGGTGCCGATGCCGGGCAACAGCAAAACGGAAATTTTGGCCTGCTTTACGGCTCCGGCGGCGGCGGTAATCAGCGAAAACGGATCTTCTTTTGAGAAGCCGTAAGTATAGCTGGAGCCGCCAAGCCCGTCGCCGTGGCTGACTTCGATGATTGGCACGTTGCAGCGGTCCAGCCGGCCCGCGATCTCACGCGCTTGCTCCGCAGTGAAAGAATGACGCACGGCATGGCTGCCGTCCCGCAAAGTGGCGTCGACGATTTGCAGTTTCATTTACCGCCTCCTCCTTTCAGCATGTCCTGTGCAATTCTTTCCGCTGCCGCGATTGCCGCAGCGTTGATGATATCGAGATTGCCGGCATAGGTGGGAAGGAAGTCTCCCTGACCCTGAACCTGCACGACGGCGGACACCTTGTCGCCGTCCATCTGCGGCGGCACGCGCAGGCGATAGCCCGGGACATATTTCTGCACCTGTTCGACCATCCGGAGAATTGAATCGCGGATCGTTTCGAACGGGACGGTTTTGTCCTTAACGCGCACCATCACAGTGTCCGTCATATTAATCGGCGGTTCGGCGGGATTGAGCACAATAATTGCTTTGCCTTTATCCGCTTTACCAACGACTTCCAGCGCGCGGCTCGTTGTTTCAGTGAATTCGTCCATGTTGGCCCGTGTGCCGGGACCTGCGCTTTTTGATGCGATTGCAGCGACGATTTCGGCATATTCCGCACCCGCGACACGATGGATCGCATTGACAATGGGAATGGTCGCCTGGCCGCCGCAGGTCACCATATTGATGTTTGTCTCCGCCTTGAGCGCCTCAAGGTTGACGCTGGGCACGCAGTACGGCCCGACGGCGGCCGGCGTAAGATCGACCGCGATGATACCGGCTTTTTTCAGCGCGGGTGCGTTGATTTTTTCGTGCGCATTTGCGCCGGTTGCGTCGAAGGCAATTCTAATATCGGGTATCTGAACAACTGCCGAAACACCCTGGATCGAAACGGGGACGCCGAGACCTGCTGCGCGCCGAATCCCTTCGGATTCGACGATTCCGGCCATCATTGCCATCTCAAGGTAGTCGCTGCGCATAATTTTGTACATCAGGTCGCTGCCGATGTTGCCCGGCCCGATTACGGCTACTTTTATTTTGCTCATTTCATCACCTGCTTTATTTTGAGGTACAACAAACAAACCTGCCTGCCGCGCTGGTTTCGCGGCGCTTGAGAAAATACGCGGTTCGTTGTCGCCGGGGGTTATTGCTTTACACGAAACAGGCCGTTACCGTGCCGAGCTGCGAGAAAGTTGCTTTGAAACAATCGCCCTTTTTTGCGGGCAGTGCAGCGCAGAATGCGCCGGATAATAAAACTTCGTCCTTTTTGAGCGGCACGCCGTAACGGCGCATGCAGTTTGCCAGCCAGGCCACCGCAACTGCGGGATCGCCCATGACGGCCGCGCCGCTGCCCTCGCTCACCAATTCTTCGCCGTCCTTCTCCATTTGCATTGTAACGGCGGACAAATCCACACCATCGATGGGGAGCCTTGTGTCACCCAGCACATACCGCGCGGACGAAGCGTTGTCCGCGATGGTATCTGTAAGTTTAATCTTCCAGTCCGCAACGCGGCTGTCGACAATTTCAAATGCTGCGACAACGTACGCTGTGGCTTTTTTCACGTCTTCCGGCGATACTTCGCGGTCCGGCAGGTCTTCCTTTAGGATGAAGGCGATCTCCGATTCGATTTTGGGCTGGATCAATTCTGCGGCCGGGACGTCGCCCTTGCATTCCATAAAGCCGAACAAGTGCCCATAGTCCGGTTCGTTTACGCCAAGAAGCTGCTGCATACCGGGTGAGGTAAGGCCAATTTTCTTACCGGTAATCGCTGCGCCGTGCGAGAGGAGCCTTTCGACATTGATCGCCTGAATGGCGTATGCGTCGTCAATCGTGAGCGACGGATACTCCTTTGTCAGCGGCGGAACCGGAACGCGCGTTTTTTCCGCGCGCTCCAGTTTTTCCGCGCAATGGTAAAGAGTATCTCTCTGCGTAACCGTGCTCATGCTTTTGCATACGGCGGATCGATGGTCAGAAAGCTATGCACGATCGCCGCGAACTCCTGTGTGCGTTCGATTTGTGTCCAGTGTCCGCATTTGCCGAACACATGCAACTGCGAGTTTTCCAGCAACTGAATCAGCTTCAGGGAGGCGGAAAGCGGAATGACCCGGTCTTCGCGGCCGTGTACGATCAGCGTTTGGTGCCGGACCTCCTTGAGGTAGATTTCAATCTGCGCCATGGCCTCGACGCCGTCCTGCCGCGGCTCCGGGAACATGGAGGAAAAGCTCTCCTGAAATCCCGGCTGGATGCTGCCTTCATAACGTCCCTGCGCAAGTTCCGGCGGCATCATCTTGCGGTTATAAGCAAAGATGCCGATGAGCTCCTGCATGTTTGTCAGCGACGGCTTGTAGCCCCAGACGCGGTCGAGCCCGTAGGTGAGCGGGAATGTGACGCCCATACTGCCCATCAGAACGAGCTTTCTCACACGCTCGGGATAGAAGATTGCCAGCGCCAGCGCGAGCGCGCCGCCGAATGAATTGCCGATGATATCGGCCTGCTCAATTTTCAGCGCGTCCATAAAATCGATCGTCTGCTTGACCCAGACGTCCATGTTGTAGGTTATGCCGTCCGGCCGGTCCGTGTAGCCAAAGCCGACAAGGTCCGGCGCATAGATATGGTGTCCGCCGGAAAGAAGCGGGAACAGTTTGTTCCAGTTCGCCCATGCGGATACGCCCGGGCCGGAGCCATGCAGCATGATGACGGGGAAGCCGCTTCCAACGTCATGATAATTTGTCTGAAAGTCTCCGGTTAAAATAGAGTTTGCGATTTCCGGTCTTTTTTCCATTTGTGTTCAGCCTCCTTTGAAACAATGTATGAAAAATCCGAAGATGGGATTCCAATGGTACGCGTGTGTTTGGGCGGCCCGGCGCCGGATTATATACTGGTACGCTTTAGCTCCAGAGAGATGGCGGCCGCGGCTTTGACGACACGGTTCTTGATGCGCTCAAGCTTTGCGTCCTCGAGATTACCTTGCATGCCGGATATACTCAGTGCGTATTTCACCTGTCCCTTGCCGTCAAAGATCGGCGCTGCGACACACCGAAGACCAAGCATGATCTCGCCGTCGTCGATAGCGTAACCTCGTTCGCGAATCTGCTGCAACTCCCGCTCCAGCGCGTCCGGATGCGTAATAGTGTTTGCCGTGTAGGACGTCAGCCCGTGCTCGCGGATGATCTGCTTGACCCTGAGCGGCGGCATATACGCCAGCATGGCCTTGCCGAGTCCCGTGCAGTGGATCGGCAGCCGGCCGCCGATTTCAGATACGATGCGAATCAGGTGCGCGGAATCCAGTTTTTCCAGGTACAGCATCTCGCCGTGGTCTTCCGTCCCGAGCTGCACCATCTCGCCGAGTTCGGCGTTGAGTTTTTGCATATACGGCATTGCGATCGAGCGGATATCCCACATTTTGCCGACCTTGTTGCCAAGCTCGAAAAAGCGGATGCCCAAGCGGTAACGGCCGGTTTCCTCGGACTGTTCCGCGTAGCGATACTGAACAAGCGTGGACAATACGCCGTGTACGGTGCTCTTTGGCCAACCGAGCTTTTTGGAAAGCTCGGTAAGCGAATGTTCCCGCGGTTCCTCTGCCAGTGCATCCACCAGCAGAAGGGCCCGCTCAACCGATTTTACATGAGCTGTGTTTTCGTTTGCCATTGTCTGTCACCGAAGTTGGACGAGGAGAAGTACTTGCTCTTTACGAAACAATCATAGCATTGCGCGGCAAGGGATATCAACCGATATGTTCCCGAATACGACATATGCGTTCCCATATATCGAACAATAACGGATGACCGTGGCGCTGAGACGGAAAAAATGGGGCGATCGGGAAAATTCAAAGTATGCACACGTACCGAATCACTGAAAAAAGCGCTTTGTCATAGGCTGAGCGGAGCTCAAGCAATCAAGTGTGAGTTTATTCTCACGCGCTGTTTCCGGACGTTCTTATGGGATTTGCTTGCCAAACTGAGAAGCATAAGTGAGCAAAGCGGAGAAAATACGAGAAAAAGAAACGGAGCCATCGAATCTGGTGGAGTGGTGTTGAATTTGGCCGGGGTGAGAAAATTTGAACCTCACGCGGCTGCGGCGACTCGGCTCGCAACGGCCGCGGCATTGTCGGGGCATGAAGCACACTCCGGCCGCTTTCTTGCTCACGGGGCTGGCGGCTCGCTTTTTCGCCCACAGGGCGCGCTCGCCTATGCCCTCTTGAACCCCATTCAGGAGCCAGCCGACCGGGAGAGTCAACCCCGCCTAAACAGAAATAAACGGAGACTCCCAAAGGAGTCTCCGTTTATTTGGTGCGAGTGCTGTTATAGGATCAGACGAAAAAAGCCCTAAACTAAAGGGTGTTCTGGTGTCAGGAAGCAGTATTTACTATTAAAAATAAAAGCAGGGACAATTCTGGTCGTATATGGTATTATAAACAAGTAACAAAAGTATATCTTGGGAGATAAGATGAAGAAGTTAATCGCAATTTTGTTGTTGCTCTCATTGCTTTGCGGATGCGCCACGCCCAATAATACAAAAACGACGCAGACAAGTGAACCGGCATCGACGCAGGAAGCTGCACAAGCGTCGAAAACAATCGAAACCCCAGTACCACTGAGCAAAAAACTGGAATTGCCCGTCTCTGTGGCTTACAACAAAGGAACCGTTTCCAGAACGGATGAAGACGGGGTTTTCTATGTTACGCTTTCTCACGGACAAGAGGAACGCCCCACGATGCCGACCTTCACATGGTATATCAACGGGACGGAGGCGGACACGATAGACGAAGTTGTGATCGAATTCGATGTTCTTGAGACGGTTCGTCCCCTGGATGGCGAGAGCGTATCGAAAATTGTGTAAACCTCGATTGTCAGATAAAATAACGACAATGGAGGTTTTCCCTATATGGCAAAGAAAGAAAAGAGCC
>Ga0116151_10000278_pt1 | contig 46126 bp, 40 predicted proteins | sample AD_UKC117_MetaG_FD_89893 | JGI IMG/M metagenome (GOLD analysis project Ga0116151, IMG submission 89893) | Active sludge microbial communities of municipal wastewater-treating anaerobic digesters from Hong Kong - AD_UKC117_MetaG | ecosystem: Engineered > Bioreactor > Anaerobic > Digestate...
CCGCTTCTGGGTGGTGCGCCCACGTGTCGGCTTCAGTGGCGTGACGGGCCTCGGCACGCTGCTGTCGGGCGCCTATATCGAGGTGGAGCCGGCCGAGGGTGCGAGCGCCACGAGCTTCGTCGGCCTCGAGGAGCCGCCCTTGATCCGCTCCGATGTCGAGGGCACCCAGTTCAAGCTGGTCGCTGAGAATCTGGGCTCTGTCGATCGCGGGGCGCCTGTCTACTACCGTGGCTTCGAGGTGGGCCAGATCCTCGGCCACAAGCTGTCGGACGACGGCAAGCGCTTCGAAATACCGATCTTCGTCCGCAGCCCGCACGACAAGCTGGTGGTGCCCGACAGCCATTTCTGGGATGTCAGCGGCATCAGCTTTCGGGCCGGGGCAGACGGCATCGACCTGAAGATCGCCAGCGTGGCCTCGCTGATCGCGGGCGGAGTCGAATTTTCCTCGCCGGACGGTCGGGCCGGGCCCGCGGCGGCCGGCACGACATTCACCCTCTTTCCGGACGAATCGAGCATCGGTGATTCGCGGATCGCCGCGCACATTCCCTACATCATCGATTTCGACGGCTCGGTCCGCGGCCTGCAGGTCGGTGCCCCCGTCGAGTTCCGGGGTATTCGGACCGGCACGGTCACGCAGATCGAGCTGATTCCCGACTTCACGAGCGGCAAGGCACCGATCCGGGTTTACGTCGATCTCGAGCCGCAGCGTTTCGCCAACAGCGACCCCGCGGATACCATCGAGGAGCAGTACGAGCGGACGAAGCACCTCGTCTCTCTCGGGCTGCGTGCCCAGCTCAAGACCGGCAACCTGCTCACCGGCGATCTCTTCATAGCCATGAACCTCATGCCGGACGCGCCACCGGCCGAGGTGGAGATGATCGACGGCGTGCCGCTGATCCCTTCGGTGCCGACCGATCTGGAGGCGCTCACCGCTTCGATCAGCGGCCTGCTCGATCGGCTGTCGTCATTGCCGATCGAGGACATCGTGCAGAGCCTGCAACGCTCCGCGGCGACCATCGAGAACATCGTGGCCGATCCGGACGTGGCTGCCGGCATCGAGAATCTCGCTGCAGCCGGCAGTGATCTTCGTTCGCTCATCGCCGAGCTGGAGGCCTCGACCGGGCCGATGGCGCGATCCGCCGAGGCGGCCGTCGCCCAGGCGCAGCAGACCATGCAGTCGGTCGATGCGATGCTCGGTCAGAACTCGACTCTCCGCTACCAGCTCGAGCGGGTCTTGCAGGAGCTCACCACGGCAGCCCGCTCGATCCGCAGCTTTGCCGACATGCTCGATCGCGATCCGAGCGCCATCATTCGCGGCAGAAGGGAGTGACCATCATGGGGACAGCGAAGTGGCTCCGATCCCTGACCTTGGCTCTCGTGCTGCTCGTCGTCGCATGCACGGCGGTGCAACCCATCCGCTACTACGCGCTGACACCAGTCAGCCAGGAATCGCCCGTCGGCGAGACCGACAAGGTGATCGGCGTGGCGCCCATCGCCCTGCCCGACTACCTCGATCGGAACGGCATCGTCACGCGCACCAGCCCGAACGAGCTGACGGTCGCCGAGAATTCCAACTGGATCGAGCCGCTCGATCTGCAGATGCGCCGCGTCGTCGCCCGCAACCTGGCGCTGCTGCTCGGCACCGACCTCGTCTTCATCCTGCCGCAGCAGCGGCTGCTGCCGCTGGACTATACGGTCGAGATCGCTGTCGAGCGTTTCGATATCGAGATGGGTGAGGCCGTTCCGGATGCCGAGGCGGTGCCCGAGCTCACAGTGTTCGAAGGGCGCTGGACGCTGTTCCGGCGCGAATCGCTCGACGTGCTGAAAACCGCTCCGATCCGCATCACCGTGCCGGTCGAGGGTCCGGCGACCTTCGAGAAGCGGACGGCCGCGATGAGCGAGGCGGTTGCCCGGCTCAGCCGGACGATCGCGACGGCACTCGCGCAGGCGCCCAAACCGGCCGCCTGAACTCGCGGCTCGGCTTGTGAGCAGGCCGCGCTGAGGCTACTTCAGTTCCGAGCGCCAACGAGACAACGCCCGGAACGCCGTATGACCTCCGCAACCACCACTGACGAGCAGCCATCGGTTCTCGTCGTCTGGCCGATCCGGCCGAACGCCATGGCCCAGCTCGAGCAGGAATTTCGCCTCGTCCACCTTTCCAGCTCGCCGGACCCCGAAGCCCTGATCGAGGCGGAGAGCGGCGACATCCGGGGTATTGTCAGCACTGGCGAGCGGGGGGTCAGCGCCGCCCTGATCGACCGGCTGCCCAGGCTCGAGATCGTCGCCTGCTTCGGTGTCGGCTATGATGGAATCGACGTGGGGGCTTGTCGGCAGCGCGACGTCAGGGTCACCAACACGCCCGACGTGCTGAGCAAGGAGGTGGCTGACATGGGCATCGGCCTCATCCTGATGACGCTCCGCCGGCTGGCCGAGGCCGACCGCTTCGTCCGCCGCGGTGCCTGGCTCGAGGGTGCGATGCCGATGGGCACCTGCGTCACCGGCAAGAAGCTGGGGATCGTCGGCATGGGGCGGATCGGCCAGGAGTTGGCGAAGCGGGCCCAGGCGCTCGAGATGATCCCGGCCTACCACAACCGGAACCGGCGGCCGGACGTCGACCTGCCCTATTTCGCGACACCGGTCGAGCTCGCCCGTTGGGCCGACGTATTGGTCCTTGCCTGTCCCGGCGGGCCGGCGACGCACCATCTGGTCAACGAGTCGGTGATCGAGGCGCTCGGCCCGCAGGGCTGGCTCGTCAATATCTCCCGCGGTTCGGTGGTCGACGAGCCGGCCTTGGTCAAAGCCCTCGAGGAGGGGCGAATAAGGGGTGCGGGGCTCGATGTCTTCGCCGACGAGCCGCGCGTGCCGGAGGCGCTCCTGAAGATGGAGAACGTCGTCCTGACTCCGCACCACGCGAGCGCGACCGACGAGACACGGGATGCCATGGCCCAGCTCGTGGTCGACAACCTGCGGGCGCATTTCGCCGGCCGGCCGCTGCTGACGGCCGTGGCCTGACGCAGAGCCAACACGGGCGTTAGCCGCCTGTTAACCTTACTAGTCTCTAATCCCTGGCCGTGAGCACCGGCCGCTGGGCGTCATCGACGAGCCTCGGGCCGATTTCTGGTTGGAGGCAGCATGGCGCGCGTTCTGGTCGTCGACGACGACGAGCTTCTGGTCGAGCTCGTCACCTTTACCCTCGAAGGCCACGGGCACACCGTGCTGACCGCCGAGGACGGCGCTGACGCGTTCGAGATCGCCGTTCGCGTGCGGCCGGACGTGATGGTGCTCGACGGCATGATGCCTGGGGCCGACGGCCTCGATGTCCTTCGCCGGTTACGGCGGGAGGCGGGCCTCGATCTGCCGGTCATCATGCTGAGCGCCAGGAAGCAGGAACGGGACGTTGTCGGCGGGCTGGCCGAGGGGGCCAGCGACTATCTGGTCAAGCCGTTCATGCCGGAGGAGCTGGCGATGCGCATCCAGAAGGCGCTGCGCGTCCCCGCATGAGAATCGACTTACGCCTTCCGTCGAAATCGGGCTGGCCGGCACTGGTGCTGCTCGGCGGCCTGCTGCTGTCGCCGCTCACGAGCGCGCCGGCCATGGGGGCGGTCCCCAGCGTCAGTCGCGAGACGCTGCTGCAGCTCCGCGCCGATGGCGAGTTCGAGCAGGCGCTGGAGGTGGTGGACGCCCTCTTGGCCAAGACCCCGGACGATGCCGACCTGCTCCTGATCAAGGGGCAGATCCTGGCCTTTCTCGGCGACGACCGGAGTGCGCTCGAGACGCTGGCGGAAGCGGCGAGGCTGGCGCCCGACTATCTCGATATTCGGCTGATGCAGGCCCGCGTGCATGGCTATGCCGAGCGGCACGACGCGGCGCTGGCGGTGCTGCGATCCGCTGTGACGCCCGAGGTGGCTCGCTTCGATGCGCAGCTTCTGCTCGGCCGGACGGCGCTCGCCGCCCGCGAGCCCGAGGTGGCGAGGGATGCTTTCGCCCGCGCCGCGGTGCTGGAGCCCGACTCCGGCGACGCCTGGCTCGGCCTCGGCGACGTCGCCCGAAGCGAAGGTGTCATCAACGTCGCCCAGCTCAACTACGAGCGGGCGCTGGTGGTGCCCGAGACGGCACCCGTGGCACGCGAGCGGCTCGACACCCTGGCCGCGGAGCAGCGCCGTTTCGAGCTCTCGACCGATCTCTCGTTCAGTCGCTTCAACGACGACAGCGACGACTGGCGCGAAGGCGGGATCAGCCTCGCCTGGCGCATCGACGATTCGCGCCAGCTTACCGGCGGCCTCGCCGTGGCCAACCGCTACGGCAGCACCGACATTCAGGCGGCGGTCGTCTGGAACGGGAGGCTCGACGCGCGGAGCGGCTATTTTCTTGGTGCCGCAGTCACCCCGGCCGCCAACTTCCTGCCATCCTGGAAGCTGCGCGGCGGGCTCGATCGCGAGCTCTTCGATCTGACCGGCCGGGTCGGTCGGCTCGGCATCGGCGTCGGTTTCGTCGAAGGATCGCTCGCCGACTACGAGGACGGGCTTGTTCAGGGGTTCGATCTCGGGCTCGTGCAGTATGGCTGGGAGGGCCGCGTCTGGCTCACCGCCAAGGCCGGCGGCAGCTTCGGCACCAATGGCAGCTTCGACCCCAATTACGGGCTCCGGCTCGACTGGCAGCTCACGCCGGACAGCCGGGTTTTCGGCGGCTTCGGCCAGTCGTATGACAACAGCACCCAAGGCATGGGCACCACCGACAGCTATTTCGTCGGGCTCGACCACTGGCTCACCGACCGGCTCGGCGTGGCCCTGAGCCTGGCGCTGGAGGATCGCGACAACGGTGTCCGGCAGACCACGGTCGCGCTCGGTTTCCGGGTGCGGTTCTGATGCTCGGCCTCGGGTCCCTCGACTTCCTGATGCGGCTGATCTGGCAGGCGACGCTGGTGCTCGTCGCCATCGGGCTCATCCTGATCGCGAGCCTCGTGCTGCGCCGGCTCCTCGAGGAATGGGCGGCGGCGCGCCACCGGCCGGCCCGCGAGGGCCTACGCAGGGCCCTGCTCGCCAGTCTCAACCGGCCGTCGGGCGACCCGGTTGCAGCACCCGCCGGCCTGCCGGTGGCCGAGATCGCGCGGCTCGTCGACGAGCTCGCCCAGATCGTCCGGGGTGACGCCAAAGCGAGGCTCGCCGCCTTCGCCGTCGGCGCCGGGATCGAACGGTACTGGTTGCGCCGGTTGCGCTCGGCCACCACCCTCCGCCGGCTGGATGCCGTGCGCTGCCTCGGCCTGCTCGCCACGGACCCTGCGCGGGGCGCGCTCACCACCATGCTCGCGCAGGGCGATGCCCGGCATCGGCTGGCCGCGGCGGAGGCCCTCGCCCAGGACACCGCGCTCGCTGCGTGGCTGGTCGAGCGACTGCTCGTCGATCCCGCTTCCCGCGGTCGCCATGCCGCGCGGTTCTGGCATCGGCTGGCCGCCAACGCGCCCGAGACGGTCGTCACTTGCCTAGCCCGTGCCGACGTCGATGCGGCCCTCCTGATCCGGCTGCTCGAGGCGCTCGGCGATGCCGGCCATACGGCCGCCGCCACCGAGATCGAGGCCCTGCTCGGCCGACATGGTGCCGCCGTCGACCGGACGGCACTAGTCACCCTCGACCGGCTCAATCATCCGGCCGTGCTGCGCTTGGCGCGTGCCCTGGGTGGGGCTCCAGAGGCCGAATCCCGGCGGGCAGCACTCGGTGTGCTGGAGCGACGCGGCCGGGCTCGTGATGCCGAGCTGGTCTCGAGCCTCGCCCTGGATCCGGTCGTCGACATCGCCGCCAATGCCGAGAAACTCCTCGCCCGTCTCAGGGCTGCCACCGCCGATGGAGCCGTCCCGGCATGATCCCGTTCCCGCCGTTCTTCGATCTTCTGGCCCAGACGACGGCCGTCCTCGTCATCGTCGTCAGCATGGCGCAGAACCTGCTGTACCTCGTTCTCCTCCTGACCGCGGTTTCCGTGATGCTCGGCCGGCCGCGCGTGCATCAGAGCCGCGCCCTCTGGAATGGCCTCGTCGACGGGGCGCCACCGGTCAGCGTCATCGTTCCGGCCTACAACGAGGCCGAGACGATCGCCGATTCGCTGCGCTCGCTCCTGGCGCTCGAGTATCCGGACTTTCGCGTGGTCGTCGTGAACGACGGCTCGACCGACGCGACGCTGGACGTGCTCATGCGCGAGTTCGGGCTGGAGCCAGCCCCGCTGGAGCACGTCTCGACCCTGCCGCACGCTCCCGCCAGGGGGCTCTACAGATCGACCCGCCATGCCAACCTCGTGGTGCTCGACAAGGTCAATAGCGGCAAGGCCGACGCCCTGAATGCCGGGCTCGGACAGGTTACGACAGAGCTCTTCTGCGCCGTCGACGCCGACAGCCTGATCGAGGCCGACGGTCTGCTCCGCGTGGTCCAGCCCTTTGTCGAGGACCCGGAGCGCGTGGTCGCCGTTGGTGGCACGGTGCGTGTGGCCAATGGCTGCGGCGTGCGGGCCGGCCGGGTGCGCGCCGTGGCCCTGCCGCGCCGGATGCTGCCACTCCTGCAGACGGTCGAGTATCTGCGCGCCTTCATGATGGCCAGGCTCGCCTGGGGACGCATCGGCTGCCTGATGATCGTCTCCGGCGCCTTCGGCCTCTTTCGCCGCGATGTTGTCATCGAGCTCGGCGGCTACAGCACGAAGACCGTGGGCGAGGATCTCGAGCTCGTGGTCCGCCTGCATCGCCGAATGTGCAATGCCGGCCGCGACTATCGAATCGAGTTCGTGCCGGAGCCCGTCTGCTGGACGCAAGTGCCGGAGCGCCTCGGCGAGCTCGCTCGCCAGCGTCAGCGCTGGCAACGTGGTGCCCTCGAGACCTTCTTCCGCCACAAGGACATGCTGGTCGGCCGCAAGTATGGCCGCGTGGGCCGGCTCGGCCTCGGCCACATCCTGTTGCTGGACGTGGTCACGCCGCTGGTCGAGGTGCTGGGTTATCTCCTGCTGCCCTTCTTCTGGCTCGCCGGAACCATCAACACCCCGTTCTTCCTGGCCTACCTGGCGCTCACCTTCGCCTTCGGCGTCTTCATCTCCGTGGCGTCGCTGGTGCTCGAGGAGTTCGAGCGACGGCGCGTGCCGCGGGCCCGCGATCTCGTCGTGCTCACGGCGGCCGCCATCATCGAGAATTTCGGCTACCGCCAGCTCGCCAATTTCTGGCGCATCCAGGGCCACTGGCAGTACTGGCGCGGTGCCGCCCACTGGGGCCGACAGGATCGGCGGGGCTTCGCCGCGGCCTGAGCGGAGGTCAGGAGCACGGCTGCTCGGCCGCATCCTCGCAGCGCCTGGTGCTCACCATGTCGAGCTCCTTCGCCAGCGCCCGAAGGGCCGTCCTGAGGCCTTCCTCCAGCACCGGATGGTAGAACGGCATCTCCAGCATGCGCGGCACGCTCAGCTCCTGCTGGCACGACCAGGCGAGGAGATGCGCCATGTGCTCGACCTGCGGCCCGAGCATCTCCGCGCCGAGGAACGTGCCGCAGCCGCGCCTTGCGTAGAGGCGCACCAGCCCCTCGTTCTTGGCCATCACCGTGGCCCGTCCCTGGTTGGCGAAGGAGACGGCACCGATGGCCACCTCGCCCTGGTCCAGATCGGCGAAACGCTGGCCGACGATCGCCATCTGCGGGTCGGTGAAGGCGATGGCGAGCGGGGCCCGGCGATTGTGCGCCTCCACCGCGGGGTAGAGCAGGGCATTGGCGCCGGCAATCCGCCCCTCGTCCGCCGCCTCGTGCAGCAGGCCGGTGCCGCCGGCAATGTCGCCCGCCATGAAGATCGGCAGGTCGCCGCACTGGGTGGTCCGGCGGTTCCACCCGGGGCGGCCCTTGTCGTCCAGCCGGAGGCCGGTCGCCTCGAGGCCCAGACCTGCGAGGTTCGGCCGTCGCCCGGCGGCGACCAGCACCGCGGCGAAGCGGCGAGCGTGGCGCTCGCCGTCGGCCGTCCGCCAGGTGAGCCGAAGGCCCGGGCCAGTCGCCTCGACGCCCTGCATCTCGGCCCCGAGGTGCAGCTCGAGCCCGGCGCCGAGCGTGGCCCGGGCGGCTTCCATGAGGTCCGGGTCAGAGAACGGCCCCAGATCGTCGAAGGGGTTGAAGAAGGCGACCTCGACACCGAGCTGCGCCATGGCCTGGCCGAGCTCGAGCGCGATCACGCCGGTGCCGATGACCGCGAGGCTTTCCGGCAGGTCCTCGAGCTCGAAGATGGTGTCGCTGGTCAGCACCCGGTCGGCGTGGTCGTCGAAGGGCGGCGGCAGCCAGGGTGAGCTGCCGGCGGCGATGACCACGGCGTTGGCCTCGATGCGCTCGCCCTCGACCTCGAGGCTGGTGGGGCCGACGAAGCGAGCGTGGCCGCGGAGACGCTGGTCCTCCGGCAGGGCCTCTGTCGAGCGGACCATGCCATTGGCAAAACGATCGCGCTCCTTCTGCACGCGCGCCATGACCGCCCGCCCGTCGATCTCGAGCCCGCCCGCCGCATGCACGCCGAAGACGCCGGCATCGCGCACCGCTTGGGCGCGCTCGGCGGCGGCGACCAGCAGCTTGGACGGCATGCAGCCGACGCGCGCGCAGGTGGTGCCATAGGGCCCGTGCTCGATCAGGAGCACGCTGCCGCCGCACCTGGCCACCTCGCTGCGCGCGTTGAGCCCGGCGGTGCCGGCGCCGATCACCGCGACATCGACCTTTTGCATGGTTTCCGTTCCTCCTCGCTCGTTCAGCCCGCCGCCTTCGATCGCTCAGGCGGCGGCGCGTTTCGGCTCCCTCGTCGACCAGGCGGCGCCGAGGATCACGGCTTGGGTGCGGCTATAGCCTCGCTCGAGCGCGGCCAGATGCGGCCCGAGATCGCGGTGCAGCGCCGGCAGGGCATGAAACGGCACGGCCGGGATGGCATGGTGCTCGGCGTGGAACGCCATGTTCCAGTTGAGCCACTGGATCGGCCTCAGGGTCAGCACGGTGCGGGTGTTGACCAGCATGTCCGGCACCAGCGGGCAGGCGCCGTGCTCGCTCATCCGGATGATCCGCATGAAGGGCTCGCCCAGGACGCGCGGCACCAGCCAGCAGGTGAGCGTCAGGGTCGATCCCGTGGCGATCGAAGCCGAGGCGATCGCCGCATAGACGGCCCACATCCAAATTGCCTCGCGCTGCACCCGGCGCCGTTGGCTCGCCGGAATGAAAGCCTGCTCGACCGCGGTGAACGCACCAAAGGGATGGCGGAAGAGCGAGGAGAAGAGCGCCCAGAAATAGGGCAGGGCGGTCGCATACCAGAGGTAGCCTGCAACGCTCCCGCTCGCCGCCACCATCTCCGGATCCTTGCCCGGATCGGAGGTGTGGGCGTGGTGTGCCGCATGCTCGAGTCGGAAGAAGGTCGGGGGCAGGCCCAGCACGAGGCCGGTCGCCCAGAGCACCGTCGTATTCAGCCGGCGGTTTCGGAAGGCGCTGGAATGCGCCGTCTCGTGGAAGGGGGCGAAGAGATGCACGATGACGATGCCATGGACGACCATGGCCGGCCACAGCCACCAGCTTCCGAGCATCAGGATCACCAACGTACCGGTTAGCCCGAGCAGCACGAGATGCAGGCCGAGAAAAACCAACCCGGGCATGTCGCGGCGTCGGGCGAGGCTTCGCAGGCGGTCGGGTGGAACGAGCGAGCGCGGGTCGGGCAAGGTGATGATCCGGTAGCTGGACAGAGTGGCCTGGAGCACTGGCGAGTCTCGCCCCACCCCATGTGCCGGGCAAGAGCTTTCATCGATGGTGCGGCAAGCGGCTCACCCGTCGGCCCCCGCCACTATCGACAAAGCCACCGAGCCATCGAGTCGAGCGCCCACGATCTCGGTCTCAGCAACATCTTCATCGGCGTCTTCGTCATCGCCATCCTCGGCAATGCAGCCGAGCACGCGACCGCAATCACGGCGGCGCTGCAGAACCGGATGGATCTCTCGCTCTCGATCGCCATCGGCTCGAGCGTGCAGATCGCGTTCTTCGTGGCACCTGTGCTCGTCCTGGCGATCCCGGGCATCGTTCCGGCGCCGGTGGACCTCGTCTTCGGCAAGGGGCAGGTGCTCGTGGTGCTCCTGGCAGTGCTGGTCATCGCCCAGGTGGCCGGCGACAGCCGCTCGGACTGGCGGAAAGGGGCCCAGCTCCTTGCCGTCTATGTGATCATCGGCCTAGCGTTCTTCCTCACGCCGCAAAGTTGGTGGCGCCGCAGCTCGGGGGGGCCGGAATGAACGGAGGACTGGTCGCGGCGCCGGCGACCAAGGGCTGGCAGCGCTGGCTGCCGGGGATCGCCACGGCGCGGCATTACGAGCTGGCCTGGCTGCCGCATGACCTCGTCGCCGGCCTCGTCCTTGCGGCCATGCTGGTGCCAGTCGGCATCGCCTATGCCGTGGCCTCGGGTCTGCCGGGGATCTGCGGACTCTACGCGACCATCGTCCCACTCCTCGTCTATGCCCTCTTCGGGCCGAGCCGGATCCTGGTGCTGGGCCCCGACTCCGCGCTAGCGACCCTGATCCTCGCCACCATCCTGCCGCTCTCCGGCGGCGACCCGGTCCGCGCGGTGGCGCTGGGCGGGGCGATGGCCGTGGTGGCCGGCCTCGTCTGCATCCTCGCCGGGCTGCTGCGGCTCGGCTTCGTCACCGAGCTGCTCTCCAAGCCGATCCGCTATGGCTACATGAACGGTATCGCGCTCACCGTGATCATCAGCCAGCTGCCGAGCCTCCTGCAGGTCTCGATCGAAAGCACCGGGCCGCTGCTCGACCTCGTCGCCATCGCCGGGGCGGTGCTCGACGGTGCCGCCAACGGGCCGGCGGCCGCGATCGGCATCGGCGTGCTGGTGCTGATCCTCTGCCTCAAGCACGGGACGCGATTCTCCGGCATCCTCCTCGGCGTCATGGTTGCCACCGTCCTCGTCGCCGTCCTCGACCTCGGCGAGACCGCAGACGTCATCGTGCTCGGCGCCCTGCCGCAGGGCCTGCCGGCCTTTGCCCTGCCGTGGCCGACGCCAGCCGACATCGTGCCGGTGGTGGTCGGTGGCTGTGCCGTGGCGCTGGTCTCGTTCGCCGATACCAGCGTGCTGTCGCGCTCCTATGCCGCCCGGCTCAAGACCAGCGTCGATCCTAACCAGGAGATGATCGGCCTGGGTGCCGCCAATCTCGCCACCGGTTTCTTCCAGGGCTTCCCGATCAGCAGCAGCTCGTCGCGCACGCCGGTCGCGGAATCGGCGGGTGCGCGCACGCAGCTCACCGGCGTCATCGGTGCCGTCGGCGTCATGCTGCTGCTCGTGCTGACGCCGGGGCTGCTGAGCGACCTGCCGAAGAGCGCGCTCGCCGCCGTCGTGATCGCCGCTGCCATCGGTCTCTTCGAGTTCGCCGATCTCGGTCGGCTCTACCGCATCCAGCGCTGGGAGTTCTGGCTGTCGATGGCGTGCTTCGCGGCGGTCGCCTTGCTCGGCCCGATCGAGGGCATCGGGCTCGCCATTGTCGCCGCGGTGATCGAGTTCCTCTGGGATGGCTGGCGGCCGCACTGGGCGGTGCTCGGCCGGGTCGACGGTCTGCGCGGCTACCACGACCTCAAGCGGTACCCCAAGGCGCGGCTGGTGCCCGGGCTCGTCATCTTCCGCTGGGATGCGCCGCTCTTCTTCGCCAATGCCGAGTTCTTTCAGGAGAACCTGACCGAGGCGATCGCCTCGGCATCGGGCCCGGTGCGGCAGGTCATCGTCACGGCCGAGCCGATCACCAGCGTCGACGTGACGGCGGCGGACATGCTGGCAGAGCTCGAGACGCGGCTGCGGGAGCAGGGGATCGAGCTGCGCTTCGCCGAGCTGAAGGACCCGGTCAAGGACAAGCTGCGCCGCTTCGAGCTGCTGGACCAGTTCGGCGATGCGAGCTTCTTCCCCACCCTCGGCGCCGCCGTCGACGCCTACCTGGCGACGCACCGGATCGACTGGACGCCCTAAGGTGCGGCCTTCTCCGCCGGCTTGTGGGACTCTGCGGCCGGCTTGTGGCGCCATGGAAAAAGCCGCGTGCTGTTCTCGCGCACCCACTCGAAGCAGACATAGAGGGTCGGGATCATGAAGATGCCGACCAGGGACGCACCGATCATGCCGGCGAAGACGGAGGTGCCGACGCCGCGCCGGCTGAGCTCGCCGGCGCCGGTGGCGGTGACCAGCGGGTAGAGGCCGGCAATGAAGGCGAAGCTGGTCATCATCACGGCACGGAACCGCTCGCGGGCACCCATGACCGCCGCCTCGCCGATCGGATGGCCCTCCTCGCGCCGCATCTTGGAGAACTCGATGATCAGGATGCCGTTCTTGGCGGCCAGGGCGATCAGCACGACGATGCCGATCTGGGCGTAGATGTTGTTGTCGAGGCCGAACAGCATGAGGCCGAGCATGGCGGCGAAGAGACCGACCGTGACCGAGAGCAGGACCGGCACCGGGATCATCCAGCTCTCGTAGAGGGCGACCAGGAAGAGATAGGCGAAGAGGACGGCGAGCCCGAGGATGGTGCTGGTCTGGCCGGCGGCCTCGATCTCCTGCAGCGCCGTGCCGGTCCACTCGTAGCCGTAGCCGGCCGGCAGGGTTTCGGCGGCGACCTCCTCCATGGCCGTGATCGCCTCGCCAGAGCTGTGTCCCGCCGACGGCGTCCCGGCCACGGTTACGCTGCGGAAGTTGTTGTAGCGGGTGACGAACTGCGGCCCGAGCGTCAGCCGTGGCTCGGCGAAGGCGCGCACCGGCACCATCTGGCCGGCATCGTTGCGGACGTGGATGCGGTAGATGTCGTCGACGACGGCGCGATCCTGCTCCTGGCCCTGGACGAGGACCTGCCAGGTCCGGCCGAAGAGGTTGAAGTCGTTGACGTAGTAGCCGCCCAGGGTCGACTGCAGGGCGTTGAAGACGTCGCTGACGTCGATGCCGAGGGTCTGCACCCGCTCGCGGTCGATGTCGAGATAGATCTGCGGCGTGGCGGCGGAGAAGGTGGTGTAGACGCCGGTCAGCCGGTCGTCCTGATTGGCGGCGACGATCAGGCCGCGGGTGACCGAGGCGAGGTCGGCCGAGCTGCCGCCCTGCAGGTCCTGCAACTGGAACTCGAAGCCGGCGCCGGTGCCGAGGCCGATGATCGGTGGCAGGTTGAAGGGGATGACCAGCGCCTCGCGGAAGCTCGCGAACTCGCGCCGCAGGTCGGGCAGGAGGTGGTCCACCCGCATCTCCGGCGCGGTTCGCTCGGCGAAGTCGGCCAGGGTCAGGACCAAAAAGGCCGAGTTCGACTTGGCGAGGCCGTCGATGAAGCTGTAGCCGTTGACCACGGTGACGTCGGCGACGCCTGGCTTGTCCCGCACCACGTCCTCGACCTTTCGCGAGGCGGCGATGGTGCGGTTGAGCGAGGCACCCTCGGGCAACTGCATCTCGATGAAGAGCGCGCCCTGATCCTCGTCCGGCAGGAACCCGGTCGGCACGACGCCGGCCAGCCAGCCGGTGCCGACCATGAAGCCGGCGAGCAGGACGAGGCTGACGACGGCGACCCGGACGAGGCGGCCGACGATATTGGCGTAGCCGTCGCGGGTCTTGTCGATCGCTGCCATGACGTAGCGCATCGGCCCGCGCTTGGGGCCATGGTGGTGGCTCAGCAGGACCGAGCAGAGCGCCGGCGAGAGCGACAGCGCGTTGATCGCCGAGATCACCATCGACACCGACACGGCTACCGCGAACTGCTGATAGAGCTGGCCGGAAATGCCGGGGATGAAGGCGACCGGCACGAAGACCGAGAGCAGGACCAGCGTGATGGCGATGATGGGCCCCGTGATCTCGCTCATCGCTTCCTTGGTGGCGTCGGCGACCGAGAGCTCGGGCTTGGCCTCCAGCTTGGCCTCGACCGCCTCGACGACGACGATGGCGTCGTCGACCACGATGCCGATCGCCAGCACGAGGGCGAGCAGCGAGACGGTGTTGGCGGAGAAGCCGAGCGCCAGCATGACGGCGAAGGTGCCGATCAGCGAGACCGGCACGGCGATCAGCGGGATCAGCGTCGCCCGGGCGTTGCCGAGGAACAGGAAGACGACGATGATGACCAGCACGAAGGCCTCGACGAGCGTGTGGATCACCTCCTCGATGCTGGCCTGCACGAACAGCGTCGTATCGTAGGGGATGGCGTAGTCGACGCCGGCCGGGAATCGCGTCTTGAGCTCCTCGAGCAGCTCGCGGACGCCGGCGGCGGCCTCGATGGCGTTCGAGCCCGGCAGCTGCTGGATGGCGATGACGGCACCGTCGCCACCATTGAAGCGGGCGGCGACGTCACGGCTCTTGGCGCCGAGGCCGACCTCGGCGACGTCGCGCACCCGAACATACGAGCCGTCCGGATTGGCGCGGATGACGATATCCGAGAATTCCTCGACGTCGGTCAGCCGGCCCTTTGTGGTGATATTGATCTGCAGCTCGGCATCGGCCATCGGCTGGGCGCCGATGCGGCCGACCGCGGCCTGGACGTTCTGCGCCTGGATCGCCTGGGTGACGTCGTTCGGGGTCAAGCCGAGCGCGGTCAGCCGCTGATCGTCGATCCAGATGCGCATGGCATAGTCGAGTCCGCCGAAGAGGTAGGCATCGCCGACGCCCGGAATGCGCTTGATCTGATCGATGATGTTGATGGTGGCGTAGTTGGAGAGGAAGAGGACGTCGCGGCTCTCATCGGGCGAGTACAGGCTGACCATCTGCAGGAAGGCCGACGACTTCTTCTTCGTCGTGACGCCCTGCCGCTGCACCTCCTGCGGCAACTGCGACAGCGCCTGGGCGACGCGGTTCTGGACATTGACGGTGTTGATGTCCGCGTCGCTGCCGACCGTGAAGCTGACGGTCAGCGTGTAGCTGCCGTCGCTGCCGCTGGTCGACTTCATGTAGAGCATGTTCTCCACACCGATGACCTTGGCCTCGATCGGCTGGCCGACGGTCGCCTCGACGACGTCCGAGCCGGCGCCCGGATAGGTCGTCGTCACCGAGACCTGAGGTGGCACGATGTCCGGGAACTGGGCGGTCGGAATTGCCAGCATGGCGATGAGCCCGGCCAGCGTGATGACGATCGAGATGACCATCGCGAGCCGTGGCCGGTCGACGAAGACGGCGGAGATCATGGGTTCAATTTCCGCTGTCGGGGCTGGCCGCCGGCTCCGGAGCGGCGTCGGGCGGCGGCCCCGGATCGACCACTATGCCTGGCCGCACGCGCTGGATGCCGTCCGTGATCACCTGATCGCCCTCCTCGAGGCCCTTGGTGACCACATAGTTGGCGCCCTGCGTTTGGCCGACCTCGATCGGCCGCTGCTCGACCTTGTTGTCGGCGTCGACGAGCAGAACGAAGCGACCGCCCTGGTCGGACAGCACCGCCTGCTGCGGCACGAGCAGCGCCGTCTGGGGGGCGGCCGTCTCGACGACGGCCGTAACCAGCTGCTGGTCGATCAGCAGGGAATCCGGATTGGCGAGGACGGCGCGCACCGTGATCGAGTCGGTGCCCGTGTCGACCTCGACGTCGACGAAATCGATCTGGCCGACCTGGTCGTAGAGCGTGCCGTTGGCGAGGCGGACTTTGACGGCGATCGTCGATGTGTCGCCGCCCGCAGCCCCTTCGCGAAACGCGAGCAGCTGACGCTGGGTGACCGGAAAGGTCACGTATATCGGGTCCTGGCTGACGATGGTCGCGAGGGATCCGCTGTCCAGGCCGACATAGGCGCCCACCGACACCGATGCCAGACCGATCCGGCCGTCGAATGGCGCCCTGATGTCGGTATAGCCGAGATCGAGCTCTGCATCGGCCCGCGTGGCCTCGGCACTCTGGACGGCCGCGCGCGCCTGGTCGGCCTCGGCGATGGCCCGGTCCAGCACCGCCTGGGCGGCGGCCTCCCGCTGGACGAGGACCGTCTGTCTGTCGACCTCGAGCTGGGCGAGCTTGAAGGATGCCTGGGCGGAGGCGATCGCGGCATCGACCTCGCCGAGCCGTGCCTCGTACGGGCCCTTCCCCATGGCGAAGAGCAGGTCACCCTTCTGCACCATGTCGCCCTCGGTGAACGGTCGTGCCTCGAGGAAGCCGTCCACCCGGGCAATCAGGTCGACCTTGTCGACCGCCTCGATGCGCCCGGTGAACGAGACCGAGGGCGTGATGTCGCTGGACTCGACGGCAACCACCGTCACCGCGGGCGCTGGTGGTGGCTGCTGCGCCATGGCGAGGCCGGGCAGGAGCAGAGCGAGGCCGAGAAGACGCACCACAGGCACCATCCTTGCTGTTGACGCGGGCTCGACCGCGACCATGGGTGGGGGTTCGTCGACTGTCAGTCGGCTATTCATGCTGCCGGAGCACTACTCGGCGGCTTCGGCCGCAGCCTTGGCGTCAATTGCCGCCTTGGCCGCTGCCGCGCTGTCACCCTCGCCGGCCACGCGCACGGTCGGGAAGGCCATCTCGATGCCGTTCTCGGCGAACGCCTGCATGAGCATGGCATTGGCGCGGCGGCGGATCGGGAACTGCGTGCCCGGCTTCGCCATGTACTTGATGCGGACGACGATGCCCGAATCGCCGATCAGGTCGGCACCCTGCGACTTCATGGGCTCGATGAAGCCCGGGCCGAGCTCCGGATCCGCCAGAAGCTGCTTGCTCACCTCCTTTACCACCTTCTTGATCTTGGCGACGTCGGCGTTGAACGGCACGGTGAAGGACAGCTTGTCGATCACCCAGTCGCGGCTCATGTTCTGGATCGCGCCCAGTGTGCCGAACGGGACGGTGTAGAGCGGCCCTCGATGGTGGCGCAGCTTGATCGAGCGCAGCGAGAAGCTCTCGACCGTGCCCTTGTAGCTGCCGGCGACGATGTACTCGCCGACCCGAAACGCGTCGTCGAGCAGATAGAAGACGCCCGAGATGATATCCTTGACCAGTTGCTGCGAGCCGAAGCCGATGGCGACGCCGACGACACCGGCGCCGGCGATGAGGGGGGCGATCTGCACCCCCACCGCCGAGAGAATCATCAAGACAGCGGTGACCGCCAGGACCGCCAGAAGCGCCGTCCTGGCAATCGGTAGCAGGGTGCGCAATCGGGCGCGGCGGCGCGCCTCGTCGGCGTTGGCGGGTGCTGTCGTCGCCGCGATGCGGACGTAGCCGTCGATCGCCGTCTTGGCCAAATGCCAGACGAAGTCGAAGATGATGACGATCAGGGCGATGTTGAGCAGGGCCCGGGCGAGGGGCGCAAAATTGCCTTCGCCGCGCATCAGCTCGGGCAGGTCCAGATCCCAGGCCCAGATCAGGAGCCAGGCGGCGCCCACGATCAGGAGGGCGCGCGCGCCGCGCTCGATCGCCGCCGCCGTGACGCTGGGTGGCCCGGCGACCGGGACCGGCTCGTCCTCGGGGCTCGTGGCCAAGGCCTCCGTGCCGGGCACCGGCTCGACGACCACCTGCCCCGCAGCCGGGCGCAGCAGGTTGTTCACCGAGGCGTTGGTGACGTGGATCGCCAACGGCAGCAGCGAGCCGACGAGGAGGAGCCACATCAGCCGCTGGGCGCCGCCGACCCAAAGCAAGAGAACGGCGAGGGCGAGCACGGTCCAGGCGATGGCGGCGATCGTGCGGGCGCCGAGCCCGGATCGCACCAGATGGGCGCGTCGCTGCCATATCGTCGTCACCACGACGGCGAAGAGGGCGAGACCGAAGAGATAGGCGATGATGAAGGAATAGGGATAGCCGGCGCCCAGTGTGCGCAGGCTGGTCGCCGCCGCCCAGCCGAACACGTAGACGCCCGCGAGCACGGTCAGCCGGCGGAACCAGAAGCTCGCCCAGGCATCGTCGATCGGCATGACCCGCAGTTGTGGTGCAGTCGGCGCCAGCATGAGGCGGCAAAGGTAGAAGACCAGGCGGAAGAGGATGATCGCGAAGAGGACACGGCCGGCGACCTGTCGCAGGAGCGGCGGCAGCTCGAGCAGCAGGAAGGCGCCGAGGCTGGCTGCGGCGAAGACCAGCACCGTGCCGAGCACCAGGGCCAGGCGGAGCGCCAGCTTCTGCAGCCGGGCCTTGATGGTCTCCTCGCCGGCCGTCAGCACGCCGCGGCGCAGCGGGCGGGTCAGCCGGCTGAAAACCCATTCGGCTAAGAGACCCGCGCCGACGAACACGACGACGAGCAGCAAAACCAGGAGTGTTCCCCGGTCGGCCGCCTCGGCGGAGAGGCGGCCGAGGGCGTCGGCGATGGCGCCGGGCAGCTCCGGCAAGGCTTCGGTGATGGTGCTGCGATGCTCGGACCAGCGTTGCAGGGCCTCCTCGAGGTAGACCTCTTCCTCGTCGACGATCGCCTCGGCCTCGCTCGGCGCCGGTGCTGCTTGTGGCACTGCCTGGCGCAACCAGGCCTGCACGTCCGGCTCGGCGAGGAGGCGCTGCAGCTCGATCACGCCCGCCGGTGGTGGCGCATCGCTCTGGGCGTGGACGGTGCTCGCCGGGGACGCGAACAGCACGCCGGCCACCACCAGCCAAAACAGAACGACCTGGCGCATCACCCCGACCTTCCACCTCGCAACTGTCTGACGCCGCTCGCGATACACGCAAGCCGCCATCTTGACCAGCGCCGGCCCGCGTCGAGCGGCTCGCCTCAGCCGTTCCAGGCCACCCGGCCAGCCGATTCCAGGTCGTAGCCGCCGAGGCGCTCGGCCTCGGCCGCGAAGACGGTCGAGCGCGCGAAGGCGACGAGCCGTTGCAGCGGTGCCTCGAAATAGTCGCGGCGGCGCATGACGAGATCGAAAGCCTCGGTGGCGAGCGGCACGAAGCCCGTGCCGAAACGCCGGGCGACGGCCTCGATGCCGAGGCCGCAATCGGCCCGGCCGTCGGCGACCAGTGCGGCCAGATCGGCCTCGGTGCGGGCGAGCAGCGTCGGGTCCGTCGGCACCGCCGCAGCGCCCGCAGCCTCGAGCAGCCGGCTGAGCAGCACACCGCTGCCGCTGTCGGGCGGGCGGATGGCGCAGCGCAGGCCCGGCTCGAGGAGATCGGTGGCCTCGGCGAGGCCGCGCGGGTTGCCGGGAGCGACCAGCAGCCCCTGCCGCCGGACGGCCCAGCGGATCGCCACCACATCGGCGAAGGGCAGGGCGGCGCGCAGCGCCGCGACATTGCCCGAGGAGGCCGGATCGACCGCGGCTGCCCCGTCGTCGGGCGTCAGCGCATCGGCCGCATCGATGGGCGGCAGATGCAGGCCGGCGAGGCGCGCACCACCCGCCGCAAGCTGACCCAGCCCGGCAAGGCTGCCCGAAGCGAGCACCGCGAGGCCGGCGCCGGATTCGCGCAGTGCCCAGTCCAGCAGCGGATCGCTGGAGCCGGCGTAGATCAGCGGCGAAGCGACGCCCGGATCCTGGCTCCCCTCGGTGCGGGCCTCGAGCCAACGATCGAGCAGATGCAGCGGGAACAGCAGCTTGCCGGTGGCGCGCGTGCAGGGGATCTGCCGCCGCGCCGCCAGCTCGTAGAGACTGCGCTCCTTCAGGCGAAGGTAGGCGGCGCATTCGGCGGTGGTGAGGAGCTTCATCATCGCAAAATCCTGCAATAGAACGCGGCAATTCCATGGTTGTCGAAATCTACGGTCCTGTCCATCCTTCAGGGAGCCGAGGGAAACGACATGGCAGAAACGAGCGCATTCACCCTGGCGCTGCAGCTCATCGGTGCGGCCGATCCGGTGCTCGTCGAGATCGTGCTGCTGTCGCTGCGCGTCACGCTGACGGCGCTGGCCCTGGCCGCGCTGATCGGCCTGCCCCTGGGTGCAGCACTGGCGCTGGCCCGCTTTCCCGGGCGCGGCGTCGCCATTGTCCTCGCCAACGCGCTCATGGGCCTGCCGCCGGTCGTCGCCGGGCTCGTCATCTATCTCGTCCTGTCGCGCTCCGGGCCGCTCGGCTCCCTCGGCCTCCTGTTCACGCCGACTGCTATGGTCGTGGCGCAATCCGTGCTGATCCTGCCGATCGTCGTCTCGCTGACACGGCAGGTGATCCAGGATCTCTGGGGCGAGTATGCCGAGCAGCTCCGCTCGCTCGGCTCCTCGCCCTTGCGCGCCGTGCCGACGCTGCTCTGGGACGGCCGCTTCAGCCTCATCACCGCGCTGCTCGCCGGGTTCGGCCGGGCCAGCGCCGAAGTGGGGGCGGTGCTGATCGTCGGCGGCAACATTGCCGGCCACACCCGCACGATGACCACGGCGATCGCGCTGGAGACCAGCCGTGGCGCCCTCGAGCTCGCCCTGGCGCTCGGCCTGATCCTGCTCGGCCTGACGGTGACCCTGAACGCTCTCGCCTATCTCCTCGCCCGTCTCGACCGATGGGGAGCGAGTGTCCCATGAGCGCCGTGCTGACGGGCCCCGTACAGCTCCGGCGGGCAGGCGAGGCGAGCCGGCCGGCACCGGCCTCCATCCTGCCGCTGCGGCTGCAAGGCCTCGGCTTCGCCATTGCCGGCAAGCAGCTGCTCGACGATGTCGACCTGGTGCTGGAGGCCGGCCGGCGCACGGTCGTGCTCGGCCCCAACGGCGCCGGCAAGAGCCTTCTCCTGCGACTCTGCCACGGCCTCCTGCGACCGACTCAGGGTCGGGTTCTCTGGTCCGACAACGATGCCGACGGACCGGCGCGGCGCCACTCCCTCCTCTTTCAGCGGCCGGTGATGCTGCGGCGATCCGCCCGGGCCAATGTGCTGCATGGCCTGGCGCTGGCCGGCCTAGGCTGGCACGACCGCCGGGAGCGGGCCCTGGCTGTGCTCGCGCGATTCGGTCTCGCGGATCTTGCCGAGCGGCCGGCGCGGAACCTCTCGGGCGGCGAGCAGCAGGTCCTGGCGCTGGCCCGCGCCGCCGCCCTCGAGCCCGAGGTGCTCTTCCTCGACGAGCCGACGGCGGCGCTCGACCCCGCGGCCACCGCCCGGATCGAGCTCCTGCTCCAGCTCATGGCGCGTGACGGGGTGAAGCTCGTCATGGTCACCCACGACCTCGGCCAGGCCCGCCGCTTCGCCGACGAGGTCGTCTTCCTGCATCGTGGCCGGCTGATCGAGCACCGGCCGGCCGGCGCCTTCTTCTCCGCGCCACGTTCCCCCGAGGCCCGCGCCTTCGTCGCGGGCGAGCTCATCTGGTGAGGTCTCACATGAACCGTCGATCATTGGCTTTCGTCGCCTTCGCCGCCACCTGCGCCATGGCCCTGCCGGCTCTGGCGCAGGAGCGCTTCATCACCGTGGCCTCGACCACGTCGACCGAGCAGTCGGGCCTCTTCGGCCATATCCTGCCGCAGTTCGAGGCGGCGACCGGCATCGAGGTGCGGGTCGTGGCGCAGGGCACGGGGCAGGCGCTGGAGACCGGCAGGCGGGGCGACGCCGACGTCGTGTTCGTCCATGCCCGGTCGGCCGAGGAGGCGTTCGTCGCCGAAGGCGCCGGCGTCGAGCGCCACCCGGTGATGTACAACGATTTCGTCATCGTCGGGCCCGCCGACGACCCGGCGGGCATCGAGGGCAAGGACGACGTCGTCGAGGCGCTCGCCGCCATCGCCGCCGCTGGCGCCACCTTCGCCTCGCGTGGCGACGACAGCGGCACGCACAAGGCCGAGCTGCGGTTCTGGCAGGAGGCCGGGATCGAGCCCGCGGGCACCTGGTACCGCGAGCTCGGCTCCGGCATGGGCCCGACGCTCAACACCTCGGCCGAGCTGCCCGCCTACACGCTGACCGATCGTGCCACCTGGCTCAACTTCAGCAATCGCGGGCCGCTCGAGATTCTGGTCGAGGGCGACCCCGAGCTCTTCAACCAGTATGGCGTCATCCTCGTCGACCCGGCGAGGCACCCGCACGTCAAGGCCGAGGATGGCCAGGCCTTCATCGACTGGCTGATCTCGGACGAGGGTCAGGCGGCGATTGCCGACTACAGGATCGGCGGCCAGCAGCTCTTCTTCCCCAACGCCAACGACGCGGGCGTCTGACGGCGGCGGCTCGACCCTCGCGCGGCCGCAGGAGGGCCGGACGAGCCCCTGGAGCGGCGCCATGCCCTCGCTGAATACCGGCCGCCCCCGCGCTCTGGGGGCGCCGGCGAGGGCCGTCGCAGAAGCCGCGAGGCCAACCAAGGCTTTTCGGCCCAGTCGGCCTTGGCCGAGCCGCGCTCAGGCAACCCGGCGCTCCTCCGCCGGCACCGCCTCGCGCGCGAGGCGGTCGATTAGCCAGCCCTGGTAGTGGGTGATGCCGAGCTGCTGGCCGAGGCTCAGCGCCAGCGGATCGTCGCACTGGGTGAGCACCACCCGGTCCGTGCGGCAGCGGCGCAGGGCGCCCAGATGAGCCGGCTCGAGCAGCAGCGGCAGGCGGCCCTTGTCGAAGACGAGCTTGAGGTGATCTGCCTCAAGCCGGTCGAGATTGAGCAAGGGCAGGCTTTCGATGCCGATCCGGTCGATGGCGATCCTGATGCCGGCAGCGCGCATCTCGGCCATGGCGGCACCGCCCGCCGCCTGGTCGCGGAGCGCGTCCATCCAGTGCAGCTCGATCGTCAGCCGGCCCCGCTCGGCCGCGTCGAGGCGGTCGAGCAGCCGGCGGAACTCCTCGGTGGCCCAGGCGGCGTGGCCGAGATTGAGCCCGATGCGCTGCTGCCGCCAGGGCCGGTTCAGGAGCAGCGCCAGCAGCATCAGCCGATCGAGATGGCGGCAGAGCTCGAAGAAGAGCGGCTCGTCGGGGCGCAGCTCGACCTCGGGAAAGAGCGCCACCTTGAGCCCGTCGAGGCTGGTGAAATGCTCGGTGTAGGCGACCTCCCATTCCTCCCCGCGGCGATAGACCGCCTGGCGACGGACGAAGGGGGCGAGGTCGATGCCGTCGAGCCGGTCCTCGATCCGTGCCAGCAGCGCTGGCGTCAGCGGCCCGGCGAGGCGGTCCTCGAGCACCGGCCGGGCGGCCGCGTCGCCATCGTCGGCGCCGTGCCGGCCTGCCCGCTCGAGCACGTCGAGCCGCTCGCGTAGCTCCATGTACTGATCGGGCAGACGGAACCCCTCGAGGATATCGTCGACCGAGCGGCCATCGTTCCAGGCCTCGGTCTCCAGCTCGAGCAGGCGGCGGAGCGCCAGATGGGCGATGCCGGCGGCGTCGGCGGCCACGAGGCAGAGCCGGCTCCGGCCCAGATCGTGCAGATCGGCGGCGTGCGCGGTCGCCAGCTCCGCGATGCTGTTGCGGAAAAAATGGTAGCGGGCAGCGTTGGCCATGATGTAGGGCGACGCGGCGAGATGCACGAGGCTGACCCCCGCCGGCTGCTTCTGCCGGGTCAGGCGGCGGGCCTGCTGGATGAGGTCGCTGATCTGCATGACCGTCCGGGCTCGGTCCAAAGGCGTGGCCCGGCCGGAGCCCGGCGGGCGAACGGGTCGAGCATCGCACGCATTGATGAATGCCGCGTTAAGCCTGCGGCGACGAGGGAAGGGGAGAACGCCATGCCGGCCGAGCGCTGGACCGCCGACGCACTGACCGGCTTCGCCGAGGCCCTGTGCCGCAAGGCCGGGTTCGACGACGAGAAGGCGGCGGTGACCGCCCGTCTCCTGGTCGAGGCCGACATGCTGGGGCACACCACGCATGGCCTGCAGCTCCTCGCCCCCTACCTGGCTGCCGCCGAGGCCGGCGCCATGCGCACCACCGGCGAGCCCGAGGTGCTGGCCGACCGGCCGGCGGCGCTCACCTGGGACGGCGACCGGCTGCCCGGCGTCTGGCTCACCGACAAGGCGCTGGGTGTGGCCATCGACCGGGCGCGCGAGCTCGGCACCGCCATGGTCGCCATCCGCCGCAGCCATCATATCGCCTGCCTCGCCGCCTTCCTGCCGCGCGCCACCGATGCCGGCATGATGGCGATCATCTCCTCCTCCGACCCGTCGGTCGCCTCGGTCGCCCCCTACGGCGGCCGCCAGCCGCTCTACACCCCGGACCCGATCGCCATCGGCATCCCGACCGACGGCGACCCGATCCTCGTCGACATCAGCGCCTCGATCACCACCAACGGCCTCTCCGGCCGTTACGCCGCCGAGGGCCGGCGCATGCCGCATCCCTGGCTGCTCGACGGCGAGGGCAACCCGACCGACGACCCGAACGTGCTGACAGCCAGCCCGCCCGGCTCGATCCTGCCGGTCGGCGGGCTCGACCACGGCCACAAGGGCTATGGCCTCGCCCTGATGATCGAGGCCCTCACCCAGGGCCTGCCGGGCTTCGGCCGTGCCGACCCGGGCGAGGGCTGGGGGGCCTCGGTCACCGTCCAGGTGATCGACCCTGCCTGCTTCGCCGGGAGCGACGCCTTCAACCGCCAGACCGGCTGGCTCGCCGGCGCCTGCCGCGCCAACCCGCCCCGGCCCGGCGTCGAGCGCGTCCGCCTGCCCGGCGAGAATGGCCTCGCCAGGAAGCGCAAGGCGCTGGCCGACGGAGTGGAGCTCTATCCGGGCATCATGACGAAGCTCACCGAGGTGGCGGGCACATACGGCGTCGAGGCGCCGAAGCCGCTGGCCTGAAGGCGAAGGACAGGAATGTGGGAAGGCCGGGCCTTCCCACGCCCATCCGGCTTTTTGGCGATTGTAGGAATAATAGCCTTGTTCGCCTGGATTGTCAAGGCGGGTGGGGTCGCTCGGCAAATCGCGATTCGGTGGGTTCGCATTCGGGTTCGATTTTCGGCTTCGATGGCAGGTATTCACGGCAACCATCTGAGGGATAGAGCCAAACGAGCCGCCGGAGGGCTCGGGTTCGTTTGCTCGACGCTTGGGTTCGTTCGTCGATTCCGCGGGTTCGTTCCGCGTTTGGCGGGTTCGTTCCCGGGTTCGATGGCTCGAAATGTCGCAATAGATGACACATAACGAACCGTAATGGCGCATCTGGCGCGACAATCGGCGGTCCGCTGTTGCAGATTCTGCAACATTCCCGGGTTCCTGTCGCGCCAGATGCGCCAACCCGAGGCCCGCTGTCGCGGAATACGACACAGCGGCGGGCCGACCGGCCGGGGGCCATCACGATTCGTTATGGCTGGCTGGTGGCGGTCCCCGGGTTTCGACGCCAGCGCCGGGCGCAGAGCCGGACGAGCGGGTTGGCGGTCATGCCGTGGGCGAGGACGCTCAAGAGGACGGTGCAGGCGATCACCGCCTCGAGCATCTCCAGATGCGGCAGGCCGGTGTCGAGGATGAGCAGCGCGAAGACGATGCTGGCGAGGCCGCGCGGGCCGAACCAGCCGACGAAGAGCCGGTCGCGCGGCGCCAGGTTCGAGCCCATGAGGCAGAGATAGACGGGCAGCATGCGGACGACGGTCAGGCTGAGCAGCGCATAGAGGACGACCGGCAGGGTGACCCGGTCGGCCACCTGCCAGACGATGGCGGCACCGAAGGCGACCCAGGTCAGCAGCGCGAGGCCGTCGCCGACGATATGCGTGCCGCGCAGCAGCTCGTGCCGGCGCGGCCGCGGCAGCCTGACGACCAGCCCGCCCACGAAGCAGGCGATGAAGCCGCTGCCGCCCAGCGCCTGCGCGGTCGTGAAGCAGGCGATCGCGACGGCGACCAGCGCCAGGTCGCGCCAGCCATCGGCGATCCAGTTGCGCGCATGGGCGAGGCGCAGGAGGGCGGCTGCCGCGCCGGCGAGCACGGCGCCGGTGGCAAGGCCGATGCCGAGCTCCTCGACGATGACCCGGAGCACATGCGCTGCGGGCTGGCCCTCGATCTCGGTGCCGATGGCGAAGCCCGCGAGCAGGACGACGACCGGCACGCAGATGCCGTCATTGAGCCCGCTCTCGAAGCTGAGCGTCGCCCGAAGATCCGGCGGCACCTCGCGGTTGGCCACCACCGGCTCGCCGAGGGCGGCATCGGTGGGGGCCAGGATGGCGGCGAGCAGCGCCATCTCGACGAGGCCGATGCCGGGGAAGATGAGCCAGGCGACACCCATGCCGGCCAGGATGGCCAGCGGCAGGCCGATGAGCAGCAGCCGCTCCGGCAGGCCCCGGCTCCGGCGGATGCGGGCGAGATCGGCCGTGGCGGCGTCGCTGAAGAGCACCATGGCGAGCGTCAGCTCGGCGAGGAGCCGCAGCCCCTCGGCGGTCATCTCGAGCGACAGCACAGCCAGCCCGCCGGGGCCCAGGAGAAAGCCGCCCGCCACGAAGAGGATGGGGCCGCTCAGCCACGACCGCTCGACCCGCCCCGATATCAGGACGTAGAGGAAGCTGAGGAGGGCGAGGAGCGCCGCGTTCTGATACATCGCAGACGGTCCCGCCCGTCACCGGCCGCCGCAGCCCGGCCGGCAACCGGCGATCGGCAGCGGGCTCAGGCCGGCGACAGCACGTAGATCGTGCGCTCGGCGATGAGGTCCTTCACCCGCTCGCCGTAGCTCTTCATGTGCGGGGCCGCCGCATGCGCCTCGAGGGCTTCGAGGCTCGCCCACTTCTCCACCACGACGAACGTGTCCGCCCCGAACGTCGCATTCTGGATGGGCCCTGCCGCCTCGGTGTCCACCGTCGCCTCGTAGACGATGCAGCCGTCCTCGGCATGCACCGCCGGCACGTTCGCCTTGAACGCCGCCAGCAGCTCCGCCCGCTTGCCGGGCTTCGCCTCGATCACCGCCATCACATGAACCGGTTCCATGACATTCCCTCCTGTTTTAGGCCCCGACATGGAACCGCCGGGAAGCTAGCCAGCGCCGGGAGAGGCGTCCAGCGGGGAAGCGTGCTGGGGGAGGGAGGTCGGGAAGAAAGGGACAGGGAGGCACGGCCTCCCCGTTGGCCCCACCGTTTCTTGGGATCGGTGATGCCGTCTGGCGCCTGACACTCGCCGGGCATTGCCGGCAGCGGTCGATGCCTGGCGCTCCTCGGTGAGCCGGGCTCTAGACCAGCCAGATGTCGCCGGGCTGCTTCTGCTCGTTCAGGCGGTCGATGCGGGCGAGCATGCCCTCGAGGATCGTCTTCAGGAGTGGGTCCGCGCCGTCGAGCGCCTTGTGCAAGCGCTGGATCGAGATGACGACGGCAACGACCGAGTCGATGGCCTCGACGCCGTGGAGGTGGTCGGATTTGCGGATCAGGGCCATGTCGCCGACGATTTCCCCGGGACCCATCGTGGCGAGCTCCCGGCGCTTGCCGTCGATAGTGTCGAACACGCGCGCCCGGCCGGACTGGATGAGATAGGCTTGGTCAGGCGGATCGCCCGGGCGGATCAGCAGCTTGCCGGGGCCGAAGGTCTTGCGATCGTGGATGCTCGGAGGTGACATGGCTCGACCGACATTGGCGGAATGATCCGAATGCGACCACGAGGCCCCGAGGGGCATTCCGTGTTTTCGACGTTTTCTGCCGTGGAACGTGCCCGTGTCCACTCCAAACGACCGGAGGGGCCGGTGGCGTGGCCCGGAAAATGGGCAGGTGTCACGCCGAACAGCCCGGATCCGAGACCCCCGCCGGGTGCGGTTAAAAGAGTGTCGTGGACCCGAATTGCCAAAGGTGCATACCGGGTTTCGCCTCGCGGCCGATGTCGTCGAAGGTGTCCGGGCGACGGGCAAGGGTTACAATGCCCGCGTCGAAAGGGTGCTGCGGAAGGCATTGGCCGAGGGCGAGCTTTGATGATGGGGAAGTGTGTGCAGGTTCAGTTCAGACAGGGCAGTGGTGTCGCGTTACGTATTTCGGGAGTTGGCCATCGGACTAAAGGATCCTGACCTCATTAGGACCCCATTAGGACGTTTTTCATATGTGGTTCGGCGGCGACTGGGGGAGGTTGTATTGAAACTGATTGCGACAGTCTTAGCGGTATTTGTGGTCGTATTCGCGATTTCATTCAATGTCGTTGGTGGTATTGTTGGAGTTGTAATCGGTGCCGCAATTGCAAAATACTTTCTCGGTTTCAAAATTATGCTTAATGAACAGAAAATAGGACTCATAACATTATGGATAGTGTTACTTTCTATTCTTGGATCAATGTTTGTATCAGAGATTGATATTGCAATAATTTCGTTTTTTATGGCATTTAGTATTTCGTGTCCAAGTGCTGCTCTGGCCATATGGTTAAATAGAGAAAGTTCTAATAGCGCTTAATGTTATTCGCGAGCACGTCCGCGAAATCGTCCGCAATGTTAAGATGATGGATGTTCGCGAGTTGGTCGACCTTGGTCTTGCGCGCTTCTGCCAAATTGAACGCTGCCTGCAGGCGCAGCCACATCTCCGTGGTGCTGCGAAGGCCTTGGCGAGACGCAGGGCCATCTCGGGCGAGACGCCGCCGCGCTCGTGGACCAGTCGGTCGACGGTTTGGCGAGTGACGCCGGGGGCTTCGGCGGCTTCGCCGATGGTCAGGCCGAGGGCTTCGATGCAGTCCTGGCGGACGATGCGGCCGGGATGGGGCGGGTTCTTCATGGGCGCTTCGACGGGCAGGCTTTCGTTGGTCACGGTTGACGCTCCTGGTGCTTCTCCGTCAGCCCGCCGCCTCGATGAGCTCGATGTCCTTCTTGAGGAGCTCATTGACGAGCTGGTCGACGTCGACGCCGCGGGCTGAAGCCCGTGCGGTGAGGTAGGCTTCCACGTCGGCGTCGAGATAGACGGGCAGCTTCAGGGTCGTGCCTGGCTTCGCGAACTTGCCGCGCGTGCCCTTCGAGAAGTCGATCTCGGCGGGCATGTCGTCGTCTTCTGATCTCGGTGCGGTTGCCATCCCACGCAAACTCGATCTGCGGCACAGCAATACCCTACCATCTTCCGCCGCAAAAGTAACGGTGGGTGCAGGGAGGCTCGCCTCCCTGCCTTCTTTCCCGTCCCCGTCAGGCCGCCGCATCCTCCTTGGCTTGCGCTGCCAGGGTTTCGGCGAGTTTCTGGGGGACTTCCTGGAGGTGGTCGTAGGACCAGGTGAAGAAGCCTGTGCCCTGGCTCATGGAGCGGAGGGAGACGATGAGGTCGTGGGTTTCGTTCTGGGGGAGGTGGGCCTTGATCTCGTCCCAGCCGGACCAGCCGGCCTTGGCTTCGTAGCCCAGGATCTGGCCGCGTTTCTGGCTGATGAGCTGGAGGGCCTTGGAGGTGGCGTCGGTCGGGATGGAGATGGTGACGGCGAGGACGGGCTCGAGGAGGACGGGGCTGCAGTTGGGCAGGCCCTCCTTGAGGGCGAGGGCGGTGGCCATCTTGAAGCTGAGCTCGTTGCTGTCGACGGTGTGGAACTGGCCGTCATTGAGGGTGACGCCGACGTCGACGACGGGGAAGCCGAGCGGACCCTTGGCCATGAATTCCTTTGCCCCGGCCTCGACGGCGGGGATGTACTGCTTGGGGATGGAGCCGCCGACGACCTTGTTGGTGAAGGCGAAGCCCTCGCCGCGCGGCAGGGGGCGGATGTCGATCTTGACGTCGCCGAACTGGCCGTGGCCGCCGGACTGCTTCTTGTGGCGGCCGTGGGACGAGGTGCCCTTCTTGATGGTTTCCTTGTAGCCGGTCCGGGGCGTGTGGGGCTCGACCTCGACGTGGTACTTGCCCTTGAGCCGGTCGAGGGCGACCTTGAGGTGGATCTCGCCGTGGCCCCAGAGGAGGGTCTGGTGGTTCTCGGCGTCGTGCTCGAGGGCGAGGGACGGATCCTCGTCGCAGAGCTTGTGGAAGGCGGCGGAGAGCTTGACCTCGTCGTTGCGGTTGGCGGCGGTGACGGCGAAGGCGAACATGGGCTGCCCGGTGTCGAGGGCGGGCAGGGTGGCCGCCGCCTCGTCCGCCCCGCCATTGCCGAGGACGGCGCCGGGCTTCGCCTCGTCCATCCGTGCCAATGCCACGATCTCGCCCGCGGCGGCTTCGCCGGCGGCTTCCTGCTGGGCGCCGAAGAGCCGGTAGACGCCGCCGACGCGCATGCCGCCGAGCTGCATGCCGTCCTTGACGGTCCCGCTCCAGACGCGGGCCAGCGAGAGCTTGCCGGCGTGCGGCTGGTGGTAGTTCTTGAGGATCTGGACGATCGTGGGGCCGTCCGGGTCGAGGCCGAGCCGGGTGGCTCGCTCGGCCGGCTCCGGGGCCTCGGCCTCGAGCGCCTCGAGGAAGCGGCGCACACCCATGTCCTTCTCGGCGACGCCCATGAAGACGGGCACCACCTGGTCGGCCTTCAGGGTCTTCTGCAGGTCCTTGAGGATCTCCTCGGTCGAGGGCTCCTGGTCCTCGAGCAGCTTCTCCATGAGGTCGTCGTCGAAGTCGGCGAGGGTCTCGAGCATCTCGGCGCGGGCCTCCTGCTCGCGCTCGCGGTAGTCGTCGGGGAGGTCGATGCGGTCGGAGGGGGCGCCGTCCTTGTAGGCGTAGGCCTGCTCGGTCACGAGGTCGATGTAGCCGACCAGCTCCTCGCCGCGGCCGATGGCGTACTGGTGCGGCACCACGGGTCGCGTGCTGACCTGGCGGAGGGCGTCGAGCAGGTCGCGGTAGCGGACCTCCGAGCGGTCCATCTTGTTGATGAAGACGACATGCGGCAGGCCGGCGGAATCCAGGTGGTGGAGGAGCGGGGCGACGGCGCTCATCCGCTCGGCCACGGGCTCGACCACGACCACGGCGAGGTCGATGCCGAGCAGCGCGGCCCTGGCCTCGGCGGCGAACTCGACCGAGCCCGGGCAGTCGAGGATGGTGAAGCGGTGGTCGCCATGGCCGAAGGCGGCGGCGGTGACCTCGGTGCTCATCTGCCGGGCGCGGGCCTCGGGGCTCGGGTCGCCGATGGTGCTGCCGTCCGCCACCCGGCCCTTGCGCGGCACGGCGCCGCTGACGAAGAGCAGGCTTTCGAGCAGCGTCGTCTTGCCGGAACCGGCCGGCCCGACGAGGGCCACGTTCCTGATCGTTGGTGCCGCTCCCATGCCTGTCTCCCTTGTTCATTGCCCTTGCCTGGCCGGTCAGTTTGGCGGCGTGGCGAGCGAAGGCAACTGAAAAAGCGGCCCGGCGCATCGGCTGGCCCGTGCCACCCGATAGTGCCGCCCCGCGAACAGTCGCATGCGCGGGGATTGCGTCGGCACCCGGTTTGGGTGAGACTGGCCCCAAAGGCCGCGTGGCTGCCGCCGGCGGGCGTTGGGCGTCGAACGGGGCTGGGCCAGCGGGGGCGTCGGGGAGCGGAACATGCACTGCTCTGACCTGGAATCCTATCTGGAGGCGTGTCTCGACGGGCAACTCGGCGAGGCGCGGCGTGATGCGCTGCGCCGGCACCTGGCGCTCTGTCGGCCGTGCAGCGAGCGGGTCGACGAGCTCAGGCTGTTCGAGGCCGATCTGCAGCGCCGGCTGCGCGCCATGCAGCACGAGGTCTCGCTCTGGGCGCCGCTCGGGCTCGAGATGACGACCGAGCCGGTGCGCGAGTCCCAGCCGATCCTGTTCCACCCGCCTGTGGCCCAGGCCGGTCCGGTGGTGCCGCGGCCGGCGCGCGCGGGCCAGCATCGCCTGCGGCTGGGGCTGGCGCGGCAGCGCCCGGCGGCGGTGCGGCGGCCGGTGCGGCGGCGGCTGCAGACCCTCGCGGGTGCGGCGCTGATGGTCGCGGCGGTCGGCGCCATCGTCGACCTGGCGACGGGCTGGCTCGGCGGCAGCCGCAATATCCAGCTCTACCGAGCCTATGTGGCGGGCGATCTCGTTCTCGACCTGCGCACGGGCGAGCCAAAGGAGCTCGCCGCCTGGCTCGATCGCGAGCTCGGGGCGCCGATCGAGCTGCCGGCGGTGGCCGGCTTCGGTCTCGTCGGCGGCAGCGCCGAGCTGCCGGGCGGCCCGGATAGCGCGGCGGTGGTCTTCGCCGCGGAGGGGGTGCCGGTGCTGCTGGTCATCGAGCCCGGCGCCAACCCGGCCGATGCGGCGGTGGCACCGCCGGCGCTCGCGGTCGAGGACGGGCTGACCCGCCTCGACTGGCACGAGGGGGCGCATGCCTATTCGCTGGTCAGCGCCCTGCCGCCCGAGAAGCTGGCGCTCTTCGCCGCACCCTGAGCTTCGTCCTGCGGCTCATCGGCCGTGTCCGGCTCCGGCGGAGCACCGTCGAGCACCGCCTCGACGGTCGCCATGGCCCGGTCGACCGTCGCCCGGCGCAGACCGTAGAGCTTGCGCAGCTCGTCGAGCGTGTCCTCGAGCCGCCGCTCGACGCGCTGGGCGCGCTCGGCGTAGCGGGTCCAGGCGAGGCGGAAGCCGCCGATGGCACGGGCGAGGTCCTGGCCGGCCCGGGCCAGGCGGGCCTCGCCCTCGGCCATGCGGAGTGCTGCGAGCAGGGCGTAGAGCGTGCTCGGGCCGACCAGCGCCACGCGCTGGCGGGCAGCGCTCTCGATGGCATCCGGGGCGAGGTCGAGGATCGCGGCGAGCAGGGCGTCGGACGGCACGAAGAGGAGCGCGAAGTCGTGCGTGCCGAGCTCCGGCGCCGCATAGCCGCGTGACGCCACGGCGGCGACATGGGCGCGGACGTCCCGCATGAACTGCGCCTCGAGCCGCGCCTGGGTCTCCTCGTCGGCGGCCTCGACGGCGCGGCGCCAGTTGTCGAGCGGGAACTTGACGTCCATGGCGAGCCGGCGGCCGTCGCCGAGGGCGAGGAGGAAGTCGGGGCGGCGCTCGGCGTCGAGCGGGGCCTGGCGGGTGTAGTGGATGCCCGGGGTGAGGCCCATTGCCTTCAGCACGTCCTCGGCGAGGCGCTCGCCGAGCTGGCCGCGCAGCTTCGCCCCGCTCAGGCTGCGGGCGAGGTGGCGGGTGGTCCGGCCGAGCTCGGCGGCACTGTCGCCGGCGACGCGGAGCTGGGTGGCGAGCGCCTGGAACTTGCCGGTGCGGTCGCGCTCGAGCTCGCGGATCAGGCCCTGGGTGCGCTCGAGCTGGGTGAGCATGGTGGCGATGCGGGCGGCGAGCTCGCCCCGTTCCGCCTCCAGCGTGTGGCCGAGGGCGCGGCGCTCGCCGGCGAGCTGGGTCTGGGCGAGGCGCAGCATATCGTCGCGGCTGGCGCCGGCCAGCTCGCGGCCGATGTCGTGGAAGGCGAGCTTGACCCCGTCGAGGAGCGCGTCGGTCTCCGCCTCGTGGCGGCGCTGCGCCTCGCCCATGACGCCCATCAGCCGCCGGGCCTGCCCGCGGCCGAGGAGGGCGGCGACGCCGATGCCGAGGACGAGGCCCAGAAGGAAGGCCGCGAGCAGCCAGGGCCAGAAAGCTGGATCGGTCATGAAACCATCGCCATGCGGCCATGGTAGCCGTTGACATTTGCCGAGGCGAGCGGAACCACTGCCGGCAGATAGCTCCCCGGTTGATAGAGGCCGGTTGATGCAGGAGACGAGGATGCCCCGCCGACTTTCGCCCTTTCCGGCCCCGATGCTCAATCGCCGCCGCGCCATCCAGGCCGGGCTCGCCGTGGCCGCCGTCGCCGGCGCCCTGCCGCGGCTGCCGCTGGCCCAGGGTGGCGAGCTCAACGTCTACAACTGGGACACCTATATCGGCCCCGACACGCTGGACGACTTCACCGCCGCCACCGGCATCCGCGTGCGCTACGACCTCTACGGCAGCAGCGACGAGATGTTCGGCAAGCTGCGCGACGGGAACCCGGGCTACGATGTCGTCTATCCCTCGAACGATTTCGTCGAGCGGATGATCGTCGCCGACATGCTGCTGCCGCTCGACCACGCCCGGCTCACCAATTTCGGCAATCTGGCGCCGCGCTTCCAGAACCCGAGCTTCGATCCGGGCCGCCGGTTCAGCATCCCCTATTTCTGGGGCACCATGGGCATCGGCTATCGCCAGAGCGTCGCCTCGCCCGACAGCTGGGCCGCCCTCTTCGAATCCGACGAGTTCGCCGGCCGGATCTCGGTGCTCAACGAGAAGAACCTGATCCAGATGGCGCTGCTCTATCTCGGCTACTCGCTCAACACCACCGACCCGGCAGAGATCGACGCGGCTGCGGATCTCCTGATCAGGGCCAAGCCCAACATCAAGGCCTTCACCCCCGATACCGGCCAGGACCTGCTGATCGCCGGCGAGGTCGACCTCTGCATGGAGTGGAACGGCGACATCCTGCAGGTGATGGAGGAGGACGACGACCTGGCCTACGTGGTGCCGAAGGAAGGCGGCCTGCTCTGGGAGGACGACATGGCGATCCCGAGAGGCGGCCCGAACCCCGACGCGGCGCTCGAGTGGATCAACTTCAATCTCGACGCCGAGGTCTTCGGCGCCATCGCCACCTATGTCCGCTTTCCGAGCCCGAACGAGGCGGCCAAGGCCTATATCCCGGCGGAGGACCTCGAGAACCCGTCCATGTACCCGCCGGACGCGGTGCTCGATAAGTGCGAGGTCTCGATCTACAAGGGCGAGGCGGTGGAGAGCCTCTACGAGAACGCGCTGACCCGGGTGCTCGCCGCCTGAGCCCCGGCCGGGCCAGGGGCTCGGGGCGACGCACCTTTTCCCTTTCGTGAACGCGCAGCCGGCGGCATATCTGGCAGCGGGAGGCCGTGCCGAGGCGCGCGCCCTGAGCACGGGAGAGAAATTCATGACGTCAGCCGGCGGACCCGCCCGCTCCGATATCGAGATCGCCATCATCGGCCCGCAGCGACCGGCCCTGGTGGCCGCCCTCGAGGCGCGCTTCAAGTGCCACAACGTCCATGCCGAGCCGGACCCGCTGGCCTATCTCGACCAGCACGGGGCGCGGTTTCGCGGCGCGGTGGGCAGCGGCATGGCCGGCCTGCAGCGCCAGCACATGGACCGCATGCCCAACGTCGAGATCTGCGCCATCAACGGCGTCGGCCTCGAGATGACCGATCTCGCCCTCGCCCGCGAGAAGGGCATCGCCATCACCATCACGCCGGTCCTCTATGACGACGTGGCCGATCTCGCTTTGGCGCTGGCGCTCGCCGCCTGCCGGAGGATCGCCCATGGCGACCGGTTCGTGCGCAATGGCGACTGGCTGAAGGGGCGCCTCGTGCTGGGGCGCAAGCTGACGGGCATGAAGGCGGGGCTGATCGGCCTCGGCCGCATCGGCAGCGAGGTGGCGAGCCGCCTCGAGGGCTTCAAGTGCGAGATCGCCTATGTCGACCCCGTGGCGCGCGACGTGCCGTATCGCCGCGTGGCGGATGCCGTCACCCTCGCCAGCGAGAGCGACATCCTCTTCCTCTGCGCCGCCGGGGCGGCGAGGGGCACGGCGGCGCCGATCATCAGCCGGCAGATCCTCGAGGCGCTCGGCCCGCGCGGCATCTTCGTCAACATCGCCCGGGGCTGGCTGGTCGACGAGCCGGCCATGGTGGAGCTTCTGGCCTCGGGCGGGCTCGGTGCCGCCGGGCTCGACGTCTTCGACGACGAGCCACGGGTGCCGGAAGGCCTGCTCGGCCTCGACAATGTCGTCCTCACCCCGCACATCGCCAGCTCGACCGAGGAGACCATGGCGGCGATGGGCGACACGGTGGTCGCCAACCTGGTGAGCTGGTTCGAGGGCAAGGGGGCGCTGACGGCGGTGCCGTAGGGGCGTCGCCGCCGCTCAGAGGGCGTGCCAGGCGCTGGTGGCGTAGTCGAACCAGGCGCTGACCCGTCGGCCGTCATAGTGGTAGCGGATGTGGCGCTCCTGCACGGGCGGCTGGACGGCCTTTGGCCGGAAGGCGCCGAGGCAGGTGCCAGCGGCGTGGCGCACGCTCGGCCAGACGACGCCGTTGCTGCCGGCCTCGCGTAACCTCCGGCCGAGAGCTTGACTCGACGTGTAGTCGTCGGGCGCCAGGACCGCGGTGCGGCGGGGCCCGGGGAGGCTGGCGATGTCGTGGAAGCGCTCGTCGACCTTGCCGACAACGACGCGCATGTCGGTGTCGCGGACAGCGTCGCCGCTGTCCCGGGCGAAGCGCTCGAAATGGTAAATCGTCTCGGCGCGCGCCGTGGGGAAGTCGATGGCGGCATAATAGACGCCGTAGCTGCCGTCGCTGAAGCGCGAGCCCTTCGGGTTGAGGTGGGTGAAGGAGGCCATGACGTAGGTGGCGCCGGGGCCGGCGACGCGCTCCTCGGGTGCAACCAGGGCGATCTCGCCCAGCCCGTCGCGGATGCGCGGGTTGGTCAGCATCTCCGCCGCGATCAGCGCCTCCCAGACGGCCGGGTCGCCGTCGACCCGCTCGAAGAGGTCGATCGGCGGGTAGCGCGAGGCGATGATGCGGGTCGCATGGTCCCAGCGGACCCGGACGAGCGCCGGCTCGGCCTCAGGATCAGGATCAGGGGCCTCAGGACCAGGGGGCGCGGGCGGCATCGAGATAGGCCCGGACGGCGGCGAGGTCGGTGACGTCGCCGGCGGCCATGCGGGCGAGCGGCGTCTGCCCGCCGAAATGCCGGTTCGGCTGCCTGATCCACTGGTCGGCCTGCCGGCTGTCCGGGTAGAGGATCTGCAGCGCCTTGAAGATGCCGGCGACATAGCCGATGCGGCGGACGGTGTCGGCCGGCAGCCGCCCCACCTTGCCGCCCTTCCAGCCATAGAAGGTCCGCTCCGCCGGATCGCCGAGGATGCGCCGCGCATCGGCGTTCTCGACACGCCAGAGGCGCATCATGCCGAAGAAGCCGCGCATCAGGTCGGCCTGCAGCTTCGGGTCCTGGCCCAGCGCGTCGAGCCCGGCCGGTGCGGCTGCACGAGGGGTGGCGAGCGCCATGGTGATCTCCTCCATGGCACATCATATGGGCTGCCGTTTCGCAAAAATCAACAAACTCATGCGAATTGGCAGTGCTGCTCGGGTTTCTTGCTCAAAGACCGTCCGGCACACCTTCCATCATGCCCTGCATCAGCGCGCGGCGGGCGGGGGGGAGGCGGTCGAGGAGGCCGAGGGCGAGCGAGCTGGCGAGGCGGAAGGGCGGGAGGCTCTGCATGACCATGTGGTTGAGGGTGTCGATGCCCCAGAAGCGCGCCTTGATGTCGACAGCACGGGCCTCGGCGTAGGCGGCGAGGAGGGCCGGATCGCCGGGGTCGCCGGGGTGGGCGGCGAGGAGGCCGGCGAGGGTGGCGACGTCGCGCAGCGAGAGGTTGAGTCCCTGGGCGCCCAAGGGGCTCATGACGTGCGCCGCCTCGCCGACGAGCGCCCGGCGCGGGGCGGTCAGGGCTTTCGCCAGGCGGGCGCGGATGGGGTAGGCGTGACGCCTGGAGAGGGCGCCGATCGGGCCGAGCCAGGGCTCGGCGAGGGGCGCCATGGCCTCGCGGAAGGCGTCGTCGTCGAGATCGAGGCGCGCTTCGCTCTCGGCCGTGCGGTCGACCCAGACGAGGCTGGAGTTGCGGCCGGGCAGCGGGACCATGGTGAAGGGTCCCCCCTGGCGGTGCAACTCGGTCGAGATGTTGCGGTGCGGCTTCGTGTGGGCGAAGCGGCAGACGATGGCGGTCTGGCCGTGGTCGCGCTGGGTGGTGGTAATGCCGGCCGTTTCCCGCACCATGGAATCCCGTCCGTCGGCGCCGATGACGAGGCGGGCGGCGAGGCGGGTGTCGCCGGCCTCCAGCAGCAGGCGGTCGCCGGCCTCGGTGACGTTTTGGAGGGGGGCGCCCGCATGGACGGCGATGCCGGCCGTGCGGCCGACGGCGGCGGCGAGGCGGGCGGCGAGCGTGGCGTTGGGGATGTTCCAGCCGAAGGCGTCCATGCCGAGCTCGGCCGCATCGAAGGTGAGCGCGGTGCCTTCCGCCGCACCCTTGCCGCTACCGCCAACGATGCGCAGGCGATAGAGGGGCTCGGCGCCGAGGCCCGTGGGGTCGAAGACGCCGAGGCGGGTGAGCAGCCCGATCGCCGGCATGAGGAGGGCGGCGGTCCGGCCGTCCGCCGCTTCGGCCCGGCTCGTGGGGAGGGGGGCGGCGGCGAGGAGCGCTACTTCCGCACCAGTCCCGGCATCGGCCCTGGCCAGCGCCAGCGCCATGGCGAGGCCGGTGATCCCGGCACCGACCACGGCGATCTCGACGTCCTGCTCGAACGGCATGCGGCACGCTCCCTGTTGCCCGCTCGCCGGGCGTCCGGCGATCAAAAAGCAAGCGCCGTTGACAAGCAAGCGGGCGGTGCCGCAACTAGCCCGCGGAGCGAATGGCCGAGGGAAAGACTTGGAGAGCTGGCGCGCGCAGCCTGCCGTGTTCTGGGCCTTCGTCCTGCCGGGTGCCCTGTGGCTGCTCTGCTTCTTCATCGCCCCCCTGGCGCTCATCTGGCTCCTCGCCTTCGGCGAGCGGGCGGGGCCGGTCGAGATCGACATCACCTGGACGCTCGCCAACTACGCGGGCGTGTTCGATCCGGTCTATATCGGGCTCTTCGGCCGCTCGCTCTGGGTCGCCACGGTGGCGACGGTGCTGGCCTTGGTCATCGGCCTGCCGGTGGCGCTGGCCATCAGCTTCGCGCCGGCGCGGCTCAAGCCCTTGATCCTGCTGCTGATCATCCTGCCGTTCTGGACCAACATCCTGATCCGCACCTACGCGATGATCGCCGTGCTGCGGACCAAGGGCTTCGTCAATTTCGGCCTCGAGTACATCTGGCAGCTCGGCACGGTGGTGCTGGCGCCCTTCGGGCTCGACCAGGCGGTGATGGGCGAGCGGTTCGTGCCGCTCGAGCTGCTCTACAACAATACGGCGGTGATCTTCGGCATCGTCTATGTCTACCTGCCGTTCATGGTGCTGCCGCTCTACGCGACGCTCGACCGGCTCGACCGATCGCTGCTGGAGGCCAGCCTCGATCTCGGCGCCGGGCAGATCCGCACCTTCTTCTCGATCATCGTGCCCTTGGCCAGACCCGGCATCGTCTCGGGCATCATCCTCGTCTTCATCCCCGCCCTCGGCACGTTCCTGATCTCCGATCTCCTGGGCGGCACCGACAGCCTGCTCATCGGCAATGTCATCGAGCGGCAGTTCAAGGCGGCGAACAACTGGCCCTTGGGGGCCGCCATGAGCTTCGTTCTCCTCTATGTCACCTTTGCGGTCCTGGCGCTGCGTGCCTGGGTCGCCGGGCGGGAGGGCGGCCTTGGCAAGGCGTGAGCCGATCGGCCCGCTGGACTACACGCGGCGGCTCTGGCTCCGGCTCTGGCTCCTTGCCGTCGCTGTCTTCCTCTATGCGCCCATCGTCATCCTCGTCGTCTTCAGCTTCAACGACAGCAAGCGCAACATCGTCTGGCAGGGCTTCACCACCGACTACTACGTCAAGGCGGCGGCCAACGCGTCGCTGATCGAGGCCTTCACCAACAGCCTGGTCATCGCCCTCGTCTCGACGGTCATCAGCACCATCGTCGGGGCACTGATGGCGCTCGCCCTCTGGCGCTTCCGCTTTCCCGGCAAGCCCGGGCTCGACGGGGCGGTGGCGCTGCCCATCGTCATTCCCGAGATCTGCATGGGCGTGGCACTCCTCGTCTTCTTCAACCGCGTCGGGGTCTCGGCGGCGTTCGGCTGGCCGTTCAGCCTCTTGCCGATCATCATCGGCCACGTGGCCTTCAGCTTTCCCTTCGTCTGCGTCGTGGTGCGCGCCCGCATGGCCGGGTTCGATCGCTCGCTCGAGGAGGCGTCGAAGGACCTGGGTGCCTCGGAGTGGCAGACCTTCTGGAACGTCACCGTGCCCTTCATGAAGCCCGGGCTGATCGCCGGCGGCCTTCTGGCGATGACGCTCTCGCTCGACGACTTCGTCATCACCTTCTTCACGGCCGGGCCCGGCACGCTGACCTTCCCGGTGCAGGTCTATTCGATGGTCCGCTTCGGGGCGACGCCCGAGGTCAACGCCGCCTCGACCATCCTGATCGTCGTCACGGTCATCCTCACCGTCATCGCACTTCGCTTGCAACGGCCCGACAAGGAGGCGGCGAAGCTCGCATGACCGACACGCCAATCGTCACCTTCGAGAACGTCACGAAGTCGTTCGGCCGCACGAAGGCGGTGGACGGGGTGAGCCTCGCCATTCCGCGGAACGCCTTCTTCGCCCTGCTCGGCCCCTCGGGCTGCGGCAAGACCACGCTGCTCCGTATGCTCGGCGGCTTCGCGCATCCGACCTCGGGGCGCGTCCTGATCGACGGCGAGGACATGGCGGACGTCCCGCCCAACCGGCGCCCGGTCAACATGGTCTTCCAGTCCTATGCCGTCTTCCCGCACATGACGGTGGCGGAGAACGTCGCGTACGGCCTGAAGGTCACGGGCGTGCCGAAGGCGGAGATCGGACCCCGGGTCGAGGAGGCGATCGCCATGGTCCGCCTCGACGGCATGGCGGCGCGCATGCCGGACGAGCTCTCGGGGGGGCAGCGGCAGCGCGTGGCGCTGGCCCGGGCCCTGGTCAAGCGGCCGAAGCTGCTGCTCCTCGACGAGCCGCTCTCGGCCCTCGACAAGAAGCTCCGGGAGGAGATGCAGCTCGAGCTGGTGCGGCTGCAGACGGAGGTCGGCATCACCTTCATCATCGTCACCCACGACCAGGAGGAAGCGCTCGGCATGGCCTCCGACATCGCGGTGATGAAGGAGGGCAGGATCCTGCAGATAGCACCGCCGCGGCAGCTCTACGAGCACCCGACGCATCGCTTCGTCGCCGAGTTCATCGGGGCGTCGAACAGCTTCGAGTGCGAGGTCCTGGGCATCGAGGGCGGCATGGCCCGGGTGCGGGCCCCGCTGCTGGGCGAGCTTTCGGTCGAGCGCGCCTCTGCCGACGTCCGGGCCGGCACGCTCATCGTCCGGCCCGAGAAGATGCGCATGGATTTCTCCTCGCCCGATCCCGACCCGGGCGAGGTGCTGGTCGAGGCGAGGATCGACCAGATCAGCTATTTCGGCGATCTCTCGGTCGTCTACCTCACCGCGGCGGACGGCAGGCGGCTGCAGTGCAGCCGCTACAACACCAACCGCATCGACAAGGGCGACCCGCCGCCGGGGACACCCTGCACCATCGGCATCCATCCCGAGGACCTGCTGCTGGTCGGCGACTGAGCACCTTTTTGTCTGGAAGACTGATGCGCATCACCACCTGGAACGCCAACTCCGTGCGGCTGCGCGAGGCTGCCTTGCGGCGGATCGTGGCCGAGATCGATCCCGACGTGCTCTGCCTGCAGGAGACCAAGGTCGAGGACGGCAAGTTCCCGCTCGATCTCGTGCACGACCTGGGCTTTCCGCACTGCCACATCCACGGCCAGAAGGGCTATCACGGGGTCGCCGTGCTCGCGAAGCTGCCGCTCGATGCCTGCCACAGCCACAAATGGTGCGGCATCGACGATTCGAGGCATGCGGTCTGCACGCTCGCCGGCGGCATCGAGCTGCACAATCTCTACATCCCGGCCGGCGGCGACATCCCCGACCCCGAGCTGAACCCGAAGTTCCGCCACAAGCTCGCCATGCTGGACGAGCTTTCGGACTGGTTCGCCACCAATCACTACGAGAGCCGCCGCGCCATCCTGCTCGGCGATCTCAACATCGCCCCGCTGGAGACGGATGTCTGGAGCCACAAGCAGCTGCTTTCCGTCGTCAGCCACACGCCCGTCGAGGTCGAGAAGCTCGGCCGGCTGCAGGCGAGCGCCGGCTGGGTCGATGCCGTCCGCGCCGTCATCCCGCCCGAGGAGAAGCTCTTCTCCTGGTGGAGCTACCGCAACCGCGACTGGAACGCCTCGGACCGCGGCCGCCGGCTCGACCACATCTGGCTCACGCCCGCCTTGGCGCCGAAGCTCCGTCATGCCGATGTCCGGCGCGAGGCGCGCGGCTGGGAGATGCCGAGCGACCACGTGCCGGTGACGGTGGAGCTGGCGGTGTGAGGGGGGGCGGTCGCCGGATCAGGCAGGCACGTAGCTCAGCCTGACCACGTCCTTGTCGATCCGGTCACAGCTCATGAGGCGGAGCGGCGGTCGGGGGCCGGCGAAGTAGGGCTTGCCTTTGCCGAGCACGACGGGGTGCAGGTAGATCCGGTATTCGTCGATCAGGCCGAGCTCGGTGAGGCTTTGCGCCAGGTTCGGGCCGGCGACCTCGATCTCGCCGTCACGCTCGGTCTTCAGCCTGCGGATGGCGCCCTCGAAATCATCCCTGACAAGCGTGGCGTTGGGGCCGACTGACTTCAGCGAGTGCGAGGCGACCCATTTCGGCTGCTTGCGCCATGCGGCCGCAAAGGCCTGACGCTCCGTATCCCACTCGGGATGATCGTCGTCCCAGTAGCGCATGATTTCGTACATCCGGCGCCCGTAGACGCTGCCCGACTGTGCCTTCGCTTCTTCGATGAAGTGGCGGAAGAGCGTCGGGCCGGGCCCGAACGCCATGTGGTCGACATAGCCATCGAGGGACACGTTCATGCCGAACACGAGCTTGGCCATGTCCGGAGACCTCAACCTTGAACATTATGGCGCAGTAGCACGACCCAAGCCCGTCGATCGACGATGACCTTCGCCGCCGCGGCGACGACCAGGGCGCAGATCGCAGCTTTCGAGAGCTTTCCCATCGTGCCCTCGATCAGCAGCGCGTGGACGACGCTGGCCGGGACGATGACGGCGGCGAGGGCGGTGTGGCAGAGGCGCCAGGTGGTCGGTCTCAGGCGCAGGCGGTGGCGGGTGGCGGCGAGGAGGGCGCTGGCGAGGACGGCCCACATGGCGATCACACCCCAGGCGGAGAAGAGGGTCGGCGAGCGGAAGAGGAGGGCGTCGATGACGTCCGGCGGGCTGGTCAGCCAGAGGCCCGCGACGTGGACGACCACCGCGGCCACGAGGCCGGCGCCGATCCAGGCGTGCAGGCGGCGGCTGCGGCGGAGCGGCAGGCCGGGGAGGTACCCGCCGGCCAGGAGGGGCTGGAGGAGGAGGAGCGCCATGGCGACGATGCCGGCGAAGCCGGCGGCGATGTAGATCGGCTGCCGCCAGGCGAGGAGGGGGCTCGTCGCCGCGACGGCGATGGGGACGACGAGGGCGGCGGCGAGGGCCGCCCAGATCAGGATGGCGCGGACCGGGACCAAATGCTCAGGCGGGCTGCAGCACGAAGTCGGCGCTCAGGCTCGTCTCGCTGGCGCTCGCCATCACGGGGCGGAGGAACACGGTCTCGAAGCCCCTGCCGTCATGCTCGCGGCCGTCGAACTCGGGGTCGTAGGCGAGGTGACCGTGCGGCTGGCCGAAGGCGGGAACGATCTGCGGCATGTCCATCCGGAACACGCCGTCGGCATCGGTCAGCGTGGCGCCGTGGCTGTGCGGGTCGCGCTCGTGGCCCTCGGTCGTGTGCGCCCAGATCTGGATGCGCACGCCCGGCAGCGGCGCGCCGTCGCCCGCTCGTCGCACCGTGCCGGTCATCCAGAAGCCGCCATGGCCGATGCGCTCCACGAGGGGCGCGCCCGGCCGATAGTTGTTGGCGCCGCCCCGCATCGTCGGCGTGGCCGCCAGGCCCTGCGCGCGCACGGGCGCAAGCAGGCCCGAGGCGCCAGCACCAAGAAAGGCGGCTCCGGCGCTGGCGGCACCGGCCAGAAGCAGGGCGCGGCGGGTTCGAAGAACCCTGGTCATCCTGGTCTCTCCTCGTCTGCGTGGCGAGCGGAGGTCGCTGCCGAACCACGCGCGTGGGAATGTGACGTTGCAACGCGCGATGTCGTCGCGTGACCGCACCAGAAAGATAATCCGTCAAACCGCGCGGTAAAGCGTGTCCGGGCTCACGAACCAGTCATCTGCCGCTGCTCCGGGCGCCGAGCGGGACATCTAGGCCCTCGACAAGGCGCTGGCGCGGCGTGCGTGGAGCCCGGCCGCGACGATCGTTGCCGTGACGAGGGCGAGAGCCAGCGGCAGGCCGGCGGTGCCGATGGCGCCGAAGGCGAGGCCGGTGAGGGGTGGGCCGATCATCGCACCGATCTCGAAGGCGAGGACGAAGGCGGCGTTGGCGCCGACCAGAGCAGCACCGCGGAAGCGCTCGCCCATGAGGGTGAGCGCCAGGACGTAGCTGCCGCCGATCAGCCCGCCGTGGGCAATGAGGGCGGGAATCAGCAGCCAGGGTGTGGCGGCGACCAGAGGCGTGGTCAGCGTCAGGGCGAGGAGGGTCGCGCCGAGAGCCGCGGCGAGCAGCAGCCGGCGGCGTGGCAGCCGGTCGGCGAGCCAGCCGATCGGGTACTGGAAGAGGATGTCGCCGGCGACCCAGAGGCCGAGCAGCCAGGCCACCGTCGTCTCGTCGAGGCCGTGCCGGATCGCCCAGACCGGGAGCAGCGAGAACTGGCTCGTCTCGGTCCAGCCGACGACCAGGGCGACGAGGAGGACGAGCGGGATGGCCCGGCCGAGGCGCATGAGGCGCCGCGCGGCGTAGGCGCCGGGTCGCCCGTCGAGGGCGCCGTCGATCGAGGGCACGGCGAAGGTGGGCAGGATGCCGGCGGCGAGCACGGCAGCACCGACCAGGAAAGGCAAGGCGCCATCGCTGCCGAGGAGGCCCAGGATCAAGGGGCCGAGGGCATAGCCGACGCCGAACATCGTGCCGTACATGGCGAGGACCCGGCCGCGCCGGCCGTCCTCGGCGAGCGCGTTGATGCCGGCCTCGCTGATGACGAAGACGAGGGCGGTGGCGGCGCCGAAGCCGAGACGGAGGATGAACCAGTAGCCGAGGTCCGTGGCGAGCGGAAAACCGAGGAGCAGGATGGCGGCCAGCGTCAGGCCGACGCGCATGCCGCGGGCAGCACCCAGCTTGCGCACGGTGCGGCCGAAGAAAGGGGCGGCGAGCAGCACGCCGAGGCCATGCGCTGCGGCGTTCAGGCCGATCGCCGTGGCTGTCGCCCCCTCGGCCTCGAGCACCAGGGCCACGAGGGGAAAGCTCAACGCCACGCCCGTGCCGACCACGGCAGCGCTCACCATGAGCGCCGCGAGCTCGAGCCTCCGGCTCGAGGCGGGGTCAGCGCTTGCCGCGGCGTCCGGAGGCACGGTGCGGCCGGTTCGGCGAACCGCGGCCCCGGCGCATCGGGCCGGCCTTGGCCCAGGCGGTGCGGGCGAGCTCGGCGGCGTGGGCGCGCTCGTGGCTGTCGATGCGGAATGCGAGCTGGCCGAGCACCAGGTCGACATCGGCGAGGGTCACCGTGACGGCATCGCCGAGGCCGAAGGTGTCGCCGTAGCGGACGCCGACCAGGGCCTGGTGCTGCTCGTCGAAATGGAAGGCGTCGTCGCCGAGCGTGCTGACCGGGACGAGACCCTCGGCCCCGGTGCCGTCGAGCACGACGAAGAGGCCGAAGCGCTGCACGCCGATGACCCGGCCGGTGAACTGCGCCCCCTCCTTGTCGGCCATGTAGAGGGCGGTGTAGCGGGCGAGCGCCTGGCGCTCGGCCTGGACCGCCTTGCGCTCGGTGGCCGAGACCAGCCGGCCGAAGCGGTCGAGCTGCTCGAGGTCATAAGGTCGGCCGTCCCCGGTGCCGGCGAGCTTCTCGTGGTGGATCAAGAGGCGGTGCACGACGAGGTCGCTGTAGCGGCGGATCGGCGAGGTGAAATGGGCATAGTGGCGCAGATTGAGGCCGAAATGGCCGAGATTGTCGGGCTGGTAGAGGGCCTGGGCCTGGGCGCGCAGGACGAAGCCCGAGACCTGCTCGCGCAGGGAGGGCTCGACGATCCGCTCGAGCATGGCCGTGAAGTCGCCGGGCTTCTTGGCGGTCCGGCTCCAGCCGATCGAGAGGCGCTCCAGATACTGCGCCAGGGCCTCGAGCCGGACGGGGTCGGGCTTGTCGTGGACGCGAAAGAGGCAGGGCAGCTTCCGGTCGGCGAGGGCGCGGGCGGCCGCGACGTTGGCGGCGATCATCAGCTCCTCGACCAGCATGTGGCTGGCGAGCCGCTGGCGCTGGACGATGTCGGTGACCTTGCCCTCGCCGTCGAGGAGGACGCGCCGCTCGGGCAGCTCGAGCTCGATCGTGCCGCGCTTGCGGCGGGCGGCGGCGAGCTTCTCGTAAACGTCGTAGAGGGGCCGGATGACGGATTCGAGGAGCGGGGCGGTCAGGGCGTCGGGCCGGCCGTCGGCGGCGTCCTGGACCTGCTCGTAGGTGAGCCTGGCACGGCTCCTGATCAGGGCGCGCGTGAAATTCCAGCGCTTCAGGACGCCGCCCGAATCGAAGAAGAGCTCGACGGCGATGCTGGCGCGGTCCTCGTCGGGCTTGAGCGAGCAGAGGCCGTTGGAGAGGGCTTCCGGCAGCATCGGGATCACCCGGTCGGGGAAATAGACCGAGTTGCCGCGCTCCAGCGCCTCGCGGTCGAGGGGATCGCCCGGCCGGACATAGTGGGCGACGTCGGCGATGGCGACCACGGCGCGAAACCCGCCATCGGCGAGCGGCTCGGGGTCGGCCCAGACCGCGTCGTCGAAGTCGCGCGCGTCGGCGCCGTCGATGGTGACCAGCGAGAGGTCGCGGAGA
>Ga0116151_10000280_pt1 | contig 46103 bp, 41 predicted proteins | sample AD_UKC117_MetaG_FD_89893 | JGI IMG/M metagenome (GOLD analysis project Ga0116151, IMG submission 89893) | Active sludge microbial communities of municipal wastewater-treating anaerobic digesters from Hong Kong - AD_UKC117_MetaG | ecosystem: Engineered > Bioreactor > Anaerobic > Digestate...
CACGGCATCAACCACATGGTTGCGCAGCTCAACGAGCAGTTCCGCACGAATCTGGAGCGGCAGGACCGGCTGCGGCTGGCGGAATACAAGAACCTGCAGGCGCAGATTTCGCCGCACTTTTTAAGCAACACGCTCGAATCGATCAAGTGGCTCGCGCGGTTGCACAAAGACGACGAAATCCAGACGATCGTGGAAAAGCTCGGCATCCTGCTCAAAAGCGGCATGGTGTTCAAAAAGGACATGATCGAGCTTGGCGACGAGCTCAACGTTGTAAAAAGCTATCTCACCATCCAGCAGATCCGCTACGAAGACAAGTTCTCCGTGTTGCTGTCTGTGCCGGAGGAACTGCTTGGCTGCAAGGTGCCGAATCTCGTGATCCAGCCGATCGTGGAAAACGCGATCGTCCACGGCGTGGAACGAAAACGCGGGCATATCACGCTGGCAATCCGCGCCGAACGCATTGAGGACACGCTGGTGGTTACGATCATGGACGACGGCGCTGGTATCCCGGCGGACAGGCTGAACCGTATCCTCGGCGACGACCTGCCGGGCGCCGACCGTGAGAGCATCGGCCTGCGAAACGTCCATAACCGCCTGAAACTTTATTTCGGAGAACCGTACGGCATCCGCATCGAGAGCAAAGAAGGCAGCGGCACGACCGTGACGGTGCGCATGCCGTACCGCTTCGACGAGAACTGAGGCGCAGGAGAAAAAGTATGTACAGCGTCGTAATCATTGAGGATTCCGTTTTGCTCCGCCAGGGCATGATCCTGACGTTTGACTGGCGCGCAATGAATTGTTTTGTCGCCGGAGAAGCCGACAACGGAGAAGACGGGCTGGCACTCATTAAGCAGATGCAGCCGGACATCGTGATCACCGATATCCGCATGCCCGGCATGGACGGTCTGGAGATGATCGAGACCCTGCGCGCCTGCGGCAGCGAAGCCGTCTGCATCGTGGTCTCTGCGTACAACGAGTTTGACTACGCCCAGCGCGCAATCCGCTTCGGCGTCGCGGAATTTCTCGTAAAACCGTTTGAGATGAGCGAACTCTGCCGGGCGCTGCAGTGCGCGGCCAAACGGGTGGACCGCATCCGGCAGGTACAGCAGATCGAGGAAAAAAAGATCGTCCTCTTCGGCGATTTTCTCGCCGAGGAAGGCGACCTGAAGGGCAAGTACGCCGAACAGGCGGTCGCGTTTATCAAGGAACACTTTGCCGAGGACGTCGGCGTGGCGGACATCGCCGACGCGCTGAATATGAGCGAAAGTCATCTAAGCCGGGTCTTCAAGGAGAGCATGGGCTATACCCTCGGCGAATATCTGGTCAGCTATCGCATGTCCGTTGCGTGCGAAATGCTGCCGGACGTAAATTTACGCATTTCGGAAGTCGCACGACGGATCGGCTACAGCGACCAGCGCTACTTTTCGGTCGTGTTCAAGCGCATCGTCGGCATGACCCCGAACGCATACCGCGCCTGCTCGCTCAAGGGCAAGCACCCGCGCCGTCCCGGCTGAACACGGAAACAAAAGCCCGCAGATGAAAAAAACTTACACCGGCATCTGTCAGTTTACCAAATCAACCTTATGGAGGAGAAACAAATGGCTTCATACGCAAAAGAATTTTCAATTCAGTCGGACACGCGGGTCACGTTTCACGATGTGACCGACGAGGTCAAACGCCTCGTAAAGGAAGGCCCGATTCAGGACGGCATTGTCATGGTCTATTCGCAGCACACGACCTGCAGCGTCCTGATTCAGGAACAGTCCGACGACACCAACTTCTTTGGCGAACAGCTCGTTTTGCAGGACTTGGTCAACGTCCTCTCCAAGATCGTCCCGACCTGCGAAACCGAGGGACAATACCTGCATCCCGGTCCGAAGCACGTGGAGATCGCTGCCCGCGAGCGCGCGGAAGAACCCTGGTGGAGCCTGAATACGGACGCACACCTCCGCTCGGTGCTGCTGGGCCGCTCGGTGCAGATGCCGCTGTCCGGCGGCGAACTGCTGCTCGGCGAGTTCGGCCGCATCTATTTTGCGGACTTCGATCAGGTGCGCGCCAGAAAGCGTACAGTGCGGGTGCAAGTGGTCGGATGAGCAGGACGGGATTCGTGTTCTCGTGCAGCGCGGCGGCACAGGGAGAACGCATACGCATGGCGATGGAGCGTGCCGCGCGTGCCGCCGGAGACATGCTGCTCGCCGCGGCGCAAAAAGGGACCGCCGTGCATCAAAAGGACGGAATCGGCAACTTTGTGACCGACTGCGACCAAGCGGTGCAGCGCTTTCTGCAGAAGGAACTCAAGGCCGTCCTGCCGGACGCCGCGTTCGTCGGCGAGGAAGACGGGCAGGACGCATACTGCGCGCAGGGCGCGTGTTTCATCGTCGATCCGATCGACGGAACGGCAAATTTTATCCGTTCGCTTGGCTGCAGCGTTGTTTCAATCGCCCTTGTGGAAGACGGTGGGGCGCGAATCGGCGTGGTCTGTAATCCTTTTTCCGGCGAACTGTTCTCGGCGGAGCGCGGCCGCGGCGCATCACTCAACGGCAGGCCAATCCACGTTTCCCGGCGCACGCTGCAAAGTGCGCTCGTTTCGTCCGGCATGACAAGTTACCAGCGCGACCTGACCGAGCGAACGTTTCGCACAATGGCGGGCATGTTTGAACGCTGTGAAGATTTAAGGATGTTCGGGTCAGCCGCGCTGGACATCTGTCAGGTCGCGGCTGGGCGGCTGGACGCGTTCTGGGAACTGCGTCTGCATCCCTGGGATTATGCCGGCGCAGGCTGTATCCTCCGCGAAGCGGGCGGCCAAATCACGACGGCGGAAGGCGGCCCGCTCCCGTTCGATCAAACCGCGTCCGTCCTCGCGGCAAACGCCGTGTGCTATGAAGACGCGCTCGCGGTTTGTCTTGCGGCGCGCGGCGAATAGGACCATATCTCAAGAAACGGAGGCAAAAACCCGGTGAAACGCCAGCTTTTCAGGCGCACGGCTGCAATCCTTCTGGCCGGTATGGCAATCGCGCTGACCGGCTGTAAAACGGCGCCCGCTTACGACGGCGAAAACGTTGTGCGGGTGTATGTTGCGCATAACGCAAAGCAGTACAACGCGGCTGTCAAGGAATTTCAGGAACGCACCGGCATTGAAGTGCTGATTTTCTCCGCAGGGACCGGCGACTGCCTCGAAAAGATCGCTTCGGAGGCGGACGACCCGCAGTGCGACGTGATGTGGGGCGGCACGGTCGAATCGCTGGAAGCGTACGTCGCGTATTTTCAGCCGTACGTCTGCGCGGAGGACGCGCACATTCCGGAAGCCTTCAAGGACCCGGACGACCGCTGGATCGGCGAATCGCAGCAGCCTTCCGTTATCATGTACAACAAAAATCTTGTGTCCGAGGAGGAAGTGCCGCGTTCGTGGACAGACCTGCTGGACGAAAAATGGCGGGACAAAATCGCCTCCGCCGACCCGGCTTCCTCCGGCTCGGCCTATACGCTGCTTTGCAATATGATCCTTGCCGTGTCCGAGCGCGAGGACAAATCGGACGGGTGGGAATTCATCGAAGCGCTGTTCCAAAACGCCGTGATATCCGGCGGTTCTTCAACGGTATATCAGGGCGTTGCAAACGGCGAATATGCGCTCGGGCTCACGCTAGAGCAGCTCGCCTGCCCATACGTGCTGGAAAATCCGGACGGCGTGGGCATGATCTATCCGGAGGATGGCTCCTCCAACGTGCCGGACGGCGTTGCACTGGTGCAAAACTGCCCGCACGAGGAAAACGCGAAGCGCTTCATCGATTTTCTGCTCAGCGCGGATTGCCAGCAGTACATGAGCGACGAATTTGACCGGCGCTCCATCCGCGACGACATCGCCCAGCCGGCAAACCTTCCCGACCTCGGTTCAATTTATTTTATCGATTACGACTACGCGTGGGCCGGGCTCGGCAAAGAAAACGTGCTCGCACAATGGGAAGACGTTTATCAGCGGATCACGGGCGGCTGAAATTCCGCTCAAAATTTGATGCTGTCTCAAGACACCATCGTTTGCGGTGGTGTTTTGTCTGCATGTCCGTCCGTTTCCCGCAAGCGCCCGGCTGTGATACAATGATGCAATACGGAACGCCCGGTTCCGGCGATAGTCGGGCTGCGGCGATGAAAGGCTTCTTTATGCAGAAAAACAGCGAACCTGTTCTGGTCAGCGCCTGCCTTCTCGGACTGCGCTGCCGCTATGACGGCGTCCCGAAGACAGACGAACGCGTATGCGCGCTTGCAAAATCCTGCGTTCTGATTCCCGTCTGCCCGGAGCAGCTCGGCGGACTGCCGACCCCGCGCCCGGCATCGGAGCGCAGCGGCGATCGTGTTCTGACAAAGGACGGCACGACGGTGACGGACGCGTTTTGCCGCGGCGCGGAGGAAACGCTTTTACTCGCGCGGATGCTCGGCTGCAAAACGGCGATTTTAAAGGCGAACAGCCCTTCATGCGGCTGCGGTACGGTTTATGACGGAACGTTTTCCGGCCGCCTCGTCCCCGGCGACGGCGTCACGGCGGAACTTCTGAAGAAAAACGGGATTTCCGTTTACACCGAGGAAACCGTTCCCGATCAATTCGTCTGACGATCATTCCCTGATCGGCCGGATGATACCTGTTAAGATATGCAAAATCCAAACGGCGGAGGATACGTGGAAAAACGAAGAATTGCGGTTCGCGCGATGGTCGAAACGGTCCTGCTTTCCGGCAGCATCTCCCCTTCTGCGTCCTCGCAGCGCATGCTCGACGGAATCCGGGGACATCAGGCGCTGCAGGCAGTCCCCGCCGAGGGAGCGCAGAACGAAATTTCCGTTTCCGGCACGGTTTGTTCGGAAAACATCGAGCTGACGGTATACGGCCGCATCGACCGTCTCTACGGCAGCGAGCGCATAGAAGAAATCAAAACGACTTACGCACAGAGCGAGCAGCTCTGCGGCGGAAACCCGCAGCACTGGGCGCAGGCGAAATGCTACGCTTACCTTTTCTGCCGGAATAACGGCGTTGGCCAAATTGAAGTAAGCCTGACGTATTTCCACCTGCAGACCGGCGAAATCACCTCCTTTTCGGAGCATATGACGGCGGACGCACTCGCGGCGTTTTTTGAGCAGGTCTCCGGGCGCTACCTGCAGCTCCTCGAAACGGAATGGAAGCACGTCCGCGCGCTGCGCGAAGATATTTCCGCCATGCCGTTTCCATATGAATCCTATCGTGAGGGACAGCACGAGTTCGCCGCTCAGGTCTACTATGCAATCCGCGAAAAATCGGCATTCATGGCGCAGGCTCCGACGGGGACGGGCAAAACGATGGCCGTCCTTTTCCCCGCGCTCAAGGCGCTTGCCGAAGGGTATGTTTCGCGCATTTTCTACCTGACTGCACGCACGACGCAGCAGCAGGCGGCCCTCGCGGCGGCCCGGCTCCTCAAAGCGCCGCATCTGCGCACGATCGTCATTTCAGCTAAGGAGAAGATGTGCGTCCACGAGCATCCGGTTTGCCGGGAAGGCGACTGCCCGCGCGCGGAGGGATATTACGACCGCCTGGGCGACGCGCTGGATGCGCTGAGCCAAACCGACGGGCTGTTTACGCCGGAAGTCATCCAGGCATACGCGGCGCGCTTTCGTTTATGTCCGTTTGAGCTCTCGCTCGATCTGTCCACGTCCTGCGATCTGATTATCTGCGATTACAATTACGCCTTCGATCCGCGCGTAAAACTGCAGCGTTTTTTCCTGTTCGGCAAAGAATCTTATGCGTTTTTAATCGACGAAGCGCATAACCTGCCCGACCGCGCCCGCGGTATGTACTCCGCCGCGCTCTCGCTGAAACCGATCGCCGAAACGCGGCGTTCCATTCCAAAGCAGGCACGAAAACAGCCGCTCTACAAATCCCTCAAAGCGCTTGAAAAAGCCGTTGCGGCCTGCTTTGCGGAACTCCAGCCGCCCGTTTCCCGGTGTGACGCGCCGCATTCGCTTTCCGGCGAAGTGGAAGCCGCGCTGGACCACCTTTCCGAAGAAAGCACCACGGCCGACCCCGCTCTTGCGCGCGAGCTCGCTTTTAGCCTTTCGGCTTTTCGCTACATACTCGAACAATACGACGAAAACTACCTCACCCTTTACGAGGGCGGCAAGACGGCGCGCCGCATTACGCTGTTTTGCGCGGACCCTTCCGAAAAGCTCGCCGCCGCCTGCAAAAAAATCCGGAGCACGATTCTGTTCTCGGCCACGCTCACGCCGTATGCTTTCTACAAAAATCTCAGCGGGCTGAGCGCACAAACCCCCGTCCTTTCCCTGCCGTCTCCGTTTCCGCCCGAGCATCTGGCCGTATTTCACCTTCCGGCCGACCTGCGCTACAACGCGCGCGAAGCGACGCTGCCCGCCGTGGCCGACGCGGTGCGCGCGTTCGTAAGCGCGCGCACGCACGGCAACTATCTTGTCTTTACGCCTTCGCACGCGTATCTTTCCAAACTCGCCCCGCTGCTGAGCGAGCGGCTGCCGGACGTTACGCTGATTGAGCAGTCACCCCGCATGGACGACGCGGCGCGAGCAAAATTCCTTTCGCAGTTTCAGCCGGACCCCACAGGCGTTACGGTCGGACTCGCCGTGCTGGGCGGCGTTTTTTCTGAAGGAATCGACTTGCCTGCGGAGCGGCTCTGCGGCGCCGTCGTCATCGGCGTCGGCCTACCGCAGCTTTGTCTGGAGCGGGACGTCCTCCGGGACGCATACGAAGAAAAATACGCGCAGGGCTATTCCTACGCGTATCAGTATCCGGGTTTATGCAAGGTGCTCCAGGCCTCGGGACGAATCGTCCGCAACAGCACGGACCGCGGCGCACTGCTGCTCGTCGACCGGCGGTACGGCTGCGCCGAATACCGCGACCTGCTGCCCGCGCAATGGGACATCCGGCGGGTTCGTTCGCTTTCGCAAATGGCCGACGCGCTGCAAACGTTCTGGAGCGAATAGCGTCTGCGCAACGTGTCCTTTTAATGCGCGCCTAAAAATTCTATCAGGCGCTCCATCGCCTCAATCCCCTCGTCCGTTTTGAGATTCCGCTGAAATTCGTGCCCGAGCTTTGTTTCGCCGGAAACCGGCAGATAGGCAGTCGTGTCGATCCCGTTTTCATCCAGCGCCTGTATCAGTTCGTCCGCCTGCGTAATAAACGGATCCGCATCGCCGCACGTAATGAATACGGCGGGGTAGTCTGCGGTAATCTGCGAAACGGTGTCCACCCCCCTTGCGGCGGTCGTGCCTTCATAGTGTTTTTCTCCGGTCATCATCCAAACCGAGTCCGCAATCAGCGGGAATCCGGTCGCACGAAGCGTTTCAATGTTGTAATATCCGCAAAGCAGCACAACGCCGCGGAGCTGTTCCTGCGTAATGGCGGGAATATCGCCAATTTGCGCGCAAAAATCCGCGTTTGTATAAAACAGACCCATCTGGGAAGCCAGATGCCCGCCCGCGCTGTCCCCGGCGATGAATATTTTTTCGGGATCGACGCCGTATTCCGCCGCGTGGGCAAGCAAATAGGAAATCGCTTCGTTGACCTGCCGGATTTGCGTTGGATACCGCCCTTGCGGCGCAAGTTCATAGTTCATATTGGCAACAACAAACCCATACGACGCAATTTTCTGGCAGTAATACGTAAAGTCTTCCTTGTCGTCGCCAACGTAGTATCCGCCGTGCGCATACACGACCAGCGGCTGGAGCGATTCGGACCGGTTTGCATAAATGTCCAATACCCCCATATCGTACCGGCTCCCGTAAGAAACGTCGGCTGCAAGCGTATCGATCCCGGCAAGCACCGCTTCATAGTCCGCCGGCTGAACACCCGCGTTGCCTGCGCAGACCGCATGGATAATCGCCTTCTGCAAAACAGTCGTAGTGGACCATGTAATCGTCACGCCGATTGCCAGCACAAGAAAAACGACCACCAGAATAAACCACACTCGTTTGCAAAGAGGTTTTTTCATCGCCGTGCCTCGTTTCCTGAAGTTTGACGCCGCATCGTTTCGTCAACTGATAAAGAAAGAATTGCTCCAGAATTGTGTTCCAGCCGGTTTGCCGGTACGATTTACATCATATAGACGTATCCCGTCAAAGTCAATGTACCTGTATTCCGTTCGCCGTCAGTTTTTTCGCTTTCTCTGTTTTTCTGCAGCAGTGCTTCCGGCGGCCGAAAACGGCGCTTTGTTTTCGTGCGGATCGTACGCGAACGGTTTTCATGATATAATCTGTGCTAATGTACGGAAAATCCATACCAGATTGTGAGAATACTATGAATTGTGACGTTTCCATCGCACGCTGCGAAAGCTACGATCCGCAGGCGGTCAAAGACGCGCTTCGTGCCGCGTTAAACCCGATACACGGCCTGGACTGGGTCGTCCCCGGCATGAAAATTGCAATCAAGGCAAATCTGATGATGCGCGTCAAGCCGGAAAAGGCGGCGACCGTGCATCCGCAGGTGGCCGTTGCGCTATGCGAGCTTTTGGTTGAAAGAGGCGCACGCGTCGCGCTCGGCGACAGCCCGGGCGGACCGTTCAACGCGGCCTATCTGGCGCAGGTGTACTCCAGCACGGGGATGCGCGCCATTCTGGAAACGGGCGCTGCGCTGAATGACGATTTTTCATTTACGGAGGTTTCGAACCCCAACGCGGTGACGGCAAAAACGTTTCAGGTTACAAACTACCTTCTTGAAGCCGACGCAATTATTGACCTCTGCAAAATAAAAACACACGGCCTGATGGCTTTTACGGGCGCATGCAAAAATTTTTTCGGCGCGGTGCCCGGCATGCGCAAATCCGAATACCACTATCGCTATACGACCCACGAGTTGTTCGCCAATATGCTGGTGGATATCTGCGAGTGGTGCAAGCCCCGCCTGTCGATCGGCGACGCCATCATGGCCATGGAAGGAAACGGGCCTTCCGGCGGAACGCCGCGCTTTATGGGCGCAATCCTCGCTTCTTTCAATCCGCACGCACTCGACCTCGCCGCCGCGTATTTAATGAATCTGACTGCAAACGACGTTCCGACGCTGCATGCCGCAGTTGAAAGAGGCCTGGTCCCGCAGACCGTTTCCGATCTGCATGTGTTCGGCGGCCTTTCTGCGTTTGTCGTCCCGGATTTTCAGCTGACGCCAAAGCATGACGTAACGCTTTGGGGCACAAAAAACGCCGCTGCCGCAAAAATTCTGTCCCGCTTTTTCGCCAGCACACCAAAGGTGGACCGCACGCAGTGCGTCGGCTGCGGCGAATGCGCGAAAATCTGCCCCGCGTCGGCAATCCGCATTTCCCGCAAACGCGCTTATATCGACGCCGGCAAATGTATCCGCTGTTTTTGCTGTCAGGAGTTTTGCCCCAAAGGCGTCATTCGCGTCCATCGCCCGGCCATCGCACGGCTGGTCGAAAAGCTGTCGTAAAACACACTTGAATCACCCTCCCCGACAGCCCGGCAGCCGCCGGGCTGTTTTTCCGCTCCAATCCACCTTTGTATGTCTTTTCACCGAGGTATACCGGTCTGTTCCGAAAAAGCCCTCCTCCTTTGTCCCCTTGACAAAAAAACGGAAAAAGCTACAATACAAATAGGTTAGATGTTTCTAACTCCGTGTAAGCCCCGCCGATTTCCGCGGCAGCTTCCACGGACTCAGAACCGCTGCAATCGTCCGCTAAAAGGAGAGCCGATAAAAAAATGGCAACACAAAGCAACATATTGGAAATACAAAACCTCAGCGTCCGTGCAGGCGGGAAACTGCTGCTCGACTCCGTCGACCTCGCGATCCCATACGGAGAAGTACACGCGCTGCTCGGCCAGAACGGAAGCGGCAAAACCTCGCTGATGATGACCATCATGGGGTTTTCCGGCTACGAAGTGACGCAGGGGCGAATCCTCTTTATGGGACGGGATATCACAGCCCTTGACGTCTGCGAGCGGGCTCGGCTCGGCATTGCGATTGCCCAGCAGCGGCCGCCGACCATCGACGGCGTAAAGCTGCGCAGCGTGCTGCAATACACGCTGCGCAATTCACCGGACCCGGACGAGGCGCTTATCCGGCTGGCAAAGGAAGCACAAATGGAACGCTTTCTGGACAGGAGCATCAACGGCGGCCTTTCCGGCGGAGAAATCAAACGCGCGGAACTGCTGCAGCTGCTCTCCCTGTCTCCGGCGTTTTCCATGATGGACGAACCGGACTCCGGCGTAGACATCGAGGCGCTTTCGCTCGTCGGCAAACTCATCAACAAGCTCTTCGTTCCGGACGAAACGCACCCCGTCAGGCGCAGCGCAGGGCTGATTATCACGCACAGCGGCAATATTTTGAAGTATCTGCATCTGGACAAGGCGCACGTCATGCACAACGGCAGAATCGGCTGCTCCGGAAACCCCGCGCTGATCATGGAAACGATCGGCAAATACGGCTATAACGAATGCGTGCGCTGCATCGATCAAAAGGAGAAACTATGCCGTTCATAAAAGCACTCGAACCGAATATCGAAAATAATGAAACACAAAGCGCCGCTTCCCCTCTCCCGCCCGCATCCGTCCCGCTGCAAAAACAGGACGCCGACGCGATTGCCGGGGTCGGCGTCCGGCCCGACGACCCGGCGCGCAGCGCAACCATGATCGTGCGCGATCGCGAGCCGGTGTGTCTGGCCGTCGGGACATCGCCGGACTTTGAAATGCTGCCTGTATCGCTGGCGCTGAAGCGCTACGGCTGGCTGCGCGAACACTACTGCTTTAAGGCGGTGCCCGCCGATTTCGACGCGGTCAGCGCCGAATGCGCCGCACAGGAAAATCCGCCCGGTTATTTCATTCATGTGAAAAAAGGCGCGGACGTCACGCTCCCGTGTCAGGCGGCGATGTACCTCGCAAGCGATCACCTGACGCAGGCCGTGCATAACATCGTGATTCTGGAGGAAGGCGCAAAACTGCAGCTCATCACCGGCTGCACTTCAAAGCACGGCGTTCAGAAAGGCCGCCACCTTTCGGTCGAAGAATATTACATCGGCAGGAACGCAAGGCTTGTGAGCACCATGGTGCACGCCTGGAGTGCCGACGTTCTCGTCGAACCGCGTTCGGGCGTAATCGTGGAAGAAGGCGGACGCTATGAAAGCAACTATATTGCGCTGCGCGCTGCGCGGAGAATCAACAGCGACCCGCAGATCTATCTCAACGGCAAAGGCGCGTCCGCAAAGAGCCTGACCGTCGTGCTTGGCACGCCCGGATCCGTCGTCGACACCGCGGGAAACGTGTTCCTCAATGCGGAGGACACCGGCGCGGAGCTTCTCCACCGCGGCGTATGCACCGGCGGCGTGATGCACCAGGGCGGCCTTTTGATCGGCAACGCGCCGTGCCGGGCGCATGTCGACTGCGCCGGCATGCTGCTCGATCAAACGGGCGAAGGGTTCATCGAGTCGGTGCCTGGCCTGCGCTCGCACCATCCGGACGCCCGCATGAGCCATGAGGCGAGCATCGGCAAGCTTGCGCCGGAGCAGGTGGAATACCTGATGTCGCGCGGGATGGACGAACAGGAAGCAATCTCCATGCTGATACGCGGCTTCCTGCTTGCGGACATCGAAGGGCTCGGGCCGGAACTGGACGCGCAGATCGCCGAGATTGCGGCCATCGCCGGACACGGCGAAGAGTAAAGCATCTTCCGGCGGCTCGTTTTGCGCAAAAAACCGTTGGAAAATCAACAGCGTACAACATAGCAAAAGCGGCGGACGGGACTGCAATGTCCCGTCCGCCGCCGTTTTCACGATGCTTATATCAGAAGCAAATATCCGTCCCGCACGGGCTGGTATTTGTCGCCGAACAGGCTGTCGTAGACCGGCACCAGTTCGGTGCTCAGAATCATAATTCGCCTTCCCTCCGGACAGGGCGGCAGTTTTTTCAGCCGCCGCTGGATTACATACGTCCCATTTTGTGCTCCCGGTTCCGGAAACGGCTGTTCACAGTATGCCTCCAGCCGGTCCGTGCAAATGTATCTATAGGACGCAACCGTGCAGTACTCGGAGCCGTCTTCACCCCGAAAGAATGCGGGACAGAGCAAGTCCCTGCTTCCGTTGGACGGCGTATTCAGGAATCCTTCTCCCGTGTCCGGGCCGGTTGCCTTCACGCAGCCCTCAAAAAAGCTGTACACGCCGCTGTCGCTTCGGTTCGCAAACGCAAGCAGAAACACGCCTTCAAATCCACTCAGGCGCTCCACCCGGAAGCCGGGTATTACTTCGTGAATCGCCAGGTCGCAGGCCTGCGCATTGCAGACGATATACTGCTTGCCGACGCGCTCCGCCCAGCTTTGCGGCGGCGCGGAAAAGTCTTTTGCCTTCATCGCAAGACCGAAACCGGTCCCTTTGAACACCGTCATCAGATACCGGTCCGGCGCATGCTCTTCAAAGAAGAACTCCTGCTTTTCGGCGCCTTCGAATCTCGTTCCGTTCCACCGCAGGTCCTTGATGACGCTTTCCTCCTCGCCGCCAACGTTCACGCGGACGACGTCCGCCTGCGCGCCTTCCATGCGGACGTCCCAAACCGCATTCTGCATCAGGTAAACGCCCGAATATTGTTTCCTTATTTCCTCCGGCACGGGCAAAAACCGCCGGTAGATATTGACGCCCTGTTCGAGCATCGCGGTCGCAAACAGGCGCAGAATCGTGCTCTGGATATCCAGTCCGCAGTCGTGCGTTTCCGAAATCGCCAGCACCGCCCGATCACGTGGCAGCACCAAAAACTGCGTGTCAAACTGGAAGCTGTTCCCGCCTTTGAGTAAAACGTGCTCGCCCAAGTCCAGCTCGGGCACCTGAAACGAAACATGGTCCCAGCCCAGCCCAAACATCGGCGAGCGGTCGTCCCCGGCAAGGAACGTTTTTCCCTGCGGTTTCGTCATTTCGCGCTTGCTTTCTTCCGAAAGGATTGCGCTTTCGCATAAGAATTGGTGCCCAAAGCGGCATAAATCCGGCATGGTGGTGCAAAAACCCGCCGCGCCTTGGCTCAGGCTTTGCTCAAACGGGAATTTGCCCTTGTGCATCTGCCGGTATTCCGGATTCCGCGTGTCGGACAGCCGCGTGGAATGCGCTCCGATCGGCTCGGTAATGTGCTCCATGCAGTACGCCGAAAACGGCTGTCCGGAGACGGCCGCGACCGCCATTTCCGCAAGCGTGAACCCGTCGTTGCAGTACACGGTATATACGCCGGGGTCCGCCTTTAAAGTGCATCTGGAAAGATAGTCGTATACGTCTTCGTAATAGCGGCTCTGGTCCGCGTCCGTAACGGAAAATCCGCGCCACTGCGTGCCCGGAAGCCCGCTCGTGTGATTCAGGCAATGGCGCAGCGTGATTGCGCGAAAGCGCTCGTCTTGCATGGTAAAACGCGGAAGATATTTCACAACCGGCGCGTCAAGCTCCAGCTTCCCCTGTTCGGCAAGCTGCATCACGGCGGCCGTGCAGAACACCTTGGAAATCGAAGCGACGTTATATGTATATTCCGGCTTCGGGGAAGCGGACGCGTACGGCGCTTTTTCGCCGAGCGTGTCCGCGGCAAGAATCCGGCCGTCTTGCATAATTGCGTAGGAAACGCCGGCTCCGCCTTTTTTGATCGCCGGACGGATGATTCTGGACAGTTTTGCTGTCAGGTCGTTCATACTTGTTACTCCTTGCAGTCCGGATCGCTTTGCAGCGTTTTCCAGTAGTGGCACGCTACAGACCGTCCCGGTTTTATTTGCTGTAATTGCGGAAGTTCCCTTGCACAGCGCTCGTCCGCATAGGCGCAGCGCGTGCGGAACCTGCATCCGCTCGGCGGATTCACCGGGCTTGGCACCTCCCCCTCCAGGCGGAAGCGGCATTGGCTTCCCGCGTCGGGGTCCGCCTCCGGAATCGCCGCAATCAGCGCTTTTGTATAAGGATGCAGCGGCTTTTCAAAGATTTCCTCGCAGTTGCCGAGCTCCACAAGTTTTCCTAAATACATAATCCCCACGCGGTCGGAAATATGCCTGACCATGGATAGATCGTGGGAAATAAACAGATAGGTAAGTCCCTTTTCACGCTGCAGATGCAGCAGAAGATTGATAATCTGCGCCTGAATGGACACGTCCAGCGCGGAAATCGGTTCGTCGCATACGATGAATTCCGGGTCGACCGCCAGCGCGCGGGCAATGCCGACGCGCTGCCGCTGCCCGCCGGAAAGCTCGTGCGCAAACCGGTTGGCATAGTCCTCCGTCAGTCCGACTTTTGCAAGCAGTTCCGTCACCCGCTTCTGTATCGTCTGCCTGCTTGCGGGCATATGCACCTGCATGCCTTCCGCAACAATTTCCGCAATCGTCATACGCGGGTCCAGCGAAGAATACGGGTCCTGAAAGATCATCTGCGCATCTTTTTTGAACGCGAGCAGTTCTTTGGAAGACTGCCGGACGATCTCCCGGCCTTTAAACCGCACGGAACCCGACGTCGGCTCATACAGACGCAGCAGCGTCCGGCTGCATGTCGTTTTCCCGCAGCCGGATTCCCCGACCAGCCCGAGCGTTTCGCCGGGGTAGATCGAAAAGGAAACGTCGTCCACCGCCTTGAGCAGCCGCTTCTTACCGGCGGGAAAATATTTACAAAGGTGCTCCACCTCCATCAGCGGTTCAGTCATGGCGGCACACCTCTCTTTCATAAAACGGCTTAACGTGCGGCGCGTTCGGATGCTGCAGCCAGCAGGCGCAGCGGTGCGTTTCGCTCAGCACGCTTTCCTCCGGCATACGCTCTTTGCAGATCTGCATGCAATATTCGCATCTGGCCGCAAACGGGCAGTGGTTCAGCGGCAAAAGCAGGTCCGGCGGCGTTCCGCAAAGCGAGTAAAGCTCCTGTTTCGCGCACTTTGCCAGCTTTGGAACGGAGCTGAGCAGCGCCCATGTGTAGGGATGCGCCGCACGGTGGAAGATCTCGCTCACGGTCCCCCGCTCCAGTATCTGCCCGGCATACATCACCTGGATGCGGTCGGCAAAATTCGCAACAAGGCCGAGGTCGTGCGTAACCAGCAGGATCGCGGTCCGCGTTTCGTCCCGCAATTCCCGCAGCAGATCGATGATCTGCGCCTGAATGGTGACGTCGAGCGCCGTCGTCGGCTCGTCCGCAATCAGGATGCTCGGTTTGCATGCAAGCGCAAGCGCAATCATCACCCGCTGACGCATCCCGCCGGAAAGCTGGTGCGGATATTTGTCCAGGCACTTTTCCGCATCCGGAATCCGCACAAGCTCCAGCCCGCGCAGCGCCTGCTTGCGCGCTTCCGCTTTTTTCAGCTTCCGGTGTAAAATCAGCGTTTCTTCAATTTGCCTGCCGCAGGTCATCGTCGGGTTCAGCGAGGTCATCGGGTCCTGGAAAATCATGCTCACGTCGCTGCCGCGGTACTCGCGGAGCCGCGTTTTGTTCATGGCGAGCACGTCCTCGCCGTTATACTGAATCCGCGAACCTTCTTTTATCTCCGCAAACGGCGGTTCCATCAGCCGCATCAGCGATTTCACCGTTACGGACTTCCCGCAGCCGGATTCGCCGACGAACGCGAGCGTTTCGCCCCGGTTGAGCGAAAAATCGACACCGCGAACGGCTTTTATCTCTCCGGCGTAGGTGTGAAAGGAAACGCGGAGGTTTTTTACATCCAAAATTCGGTCCATGGTTCGCCTCCCTTATTTCCTTAACCGCGGATCGAGCGCGTCCCGCAGGCCGTCTCCAAGCAGCGTAAAGGAAAGCATCGTTACCGCGATCATCAGCGCGGGGAAAAACATCTGGTACGGATAAAACGTAAACGTGTTCTGCGCCATCGCGGCCAGCGCACCCCAGCTCGTATTCGGCGGCTGAATGCCCAGCCCGATGTAGCTCAAAAACGCTTCGGCAAAGATATAGCCCGGCACGTCGAACGTGATGGAAACGAGCACGACGCTCAGCGAATTCGGAATCATGTGCCGCGTTACGATTCGGAACGGGCTTACGCCGAGCGCGCGGGCCGCCGTTACGAATTCCTGCCCTTTGAGCTGCAGCATCTGCCCGCGGACGAGCCGCGCAATCCCGCACCAGCCCGTAAGCGTCATCGCCAGAATCAGCGTGAAGATGCTTTTGCTCTGCAGCACCACCGAAAGCAGAATTACGACGATCAGATACGGTACGCTGATGATGATTTCCACAATCCGCATCATAACGTTATCGACCACGCCGCCGAAATAAGCGGAGATACCCCCGTAAATACAGCCGATCACCGAGGTCACCAGCGCGCCGACTAGGCCAATCAGCAGCGAAACACGGCCGCCCTGGCAAACGCGGGCGAATAAGTCCCGCCCCAGTTTGTCCGTGCCGAACCAGTGCTCCGCACATGGCGCAAGATTGCGGGCGGTCTTGTCGATCTCCTCAAACGCATAGCCGCTGGCCTTCGGTCCGAAGATAACCAGAATCGTTAAAATGGCGAGCAGCACGAGCGCCAGCAGCGCAAGCCGATTTTCCCGGAACCTTCGCCAGGCATCCTGCAGGTAGCTCACGCGCGGGCGCGCAATCCGCTCCGCTTCCGCATCCTCTGCGCCGACGATGACGAATTTTTCAAGCGGTATGTTTTCCATCGCGCGCCCCCTTACTGATCGCCCGCGAGACGAATCCGCGGGTCGACCAGAACATAAACGATATCGGTCAGAAGCTGCATCACCACAAACAACACGGCGTAAAAGATCGTCGTGCCCAGCGTCATGGAATAATCGTTGTTGTTAATCGAACTGATATAGTAAAACCCGATTCCCGGAATACTGAACATGCGCTCCACGACGAACGCGCCGGTGAAGATGCCGACGATCCGTCCGGCGAGGATCGTAATTCCGGGCAGAAGTGAATTGCGCAGCACGTGCCGCGTGACAATCTGAAACTGGCTGAGTCCTTTGGAGCGGGCGGTCAGAACGTAATCCTGATTCAGTTCGTCGAGCATGCTGGATTTTGTGAAGCGGGCATATGTTGCAATCGTGCCAAACGCCAGCACGATGACCGGGATGACCATATGCTTGCCGTCCCCCCAGCCGGAAGTCGGCAGCCAGCCAAGCTTGACGGAGAAAAGATACTGCAGCAAAGAAGCCAAAACGAACACGGGTATGGTAATCCCCATTATTGCAATGCAGGTCACCACATAGTCCGGCCATCGGTTCTTTTTCAGCGCGGCGATGATTCCAAGGCCAATGCCCAGCACCAGCCCGACGGCAAGCGCAATCCCGCCTACCGAGGCGGAAACGGGCGAAGTCGTCAGGATGGTTTCCTGGACGGACCGGCCCGGATAAACGACGCTCTCGCCAAGGTCCCCCATGCATAGATTTTTCAGATAAATCAGATACTGCGTAAACAGCGGCTTATCCAGGCCGTATTTTGCATAGTAATTCAGCCGGGTTTGCTCCGGGAGCGCCCTCGCCATGCTCGCAAGCGGATCGCCGGGAATTGCGCGCATGAGAAAAAACGTCAGCGTCACAACCAGGAATATGGTAATTATCATGTATAGAATGCGTTTGACAATGTATTTGGCCAAGCTGCGGATTCCCCCTTTTCAAAGGGAGGAGGCGCAAGCGCGCCGCCTCCCGCGAGAATTGATCTGCGTTGCAGCCGCAGCAATTATCTGCCGCTGGTATACATGTATTTGAACCCGTCGTTGGAGAATCCAAGCGTGGAGTAGCCGTGTACATACGACCGGTAGAAAGCATGGCTCTGCCAGGTTGCGAGCGGGCAGGCGACACACTCGTCCTTAATCAGAATGGTTTCCGCGTCGATGTACTCCTGCAGGCGCGTCGCCTCGTCCATCTCTCCGGACGCGGCTGCAATCAGTTCGTCGTACTGCGCGTTGCTCCAGCCGGTCGCAATTGCGTCATAGCTGGACACGAACAGGCTCAGCACATCGTAAGGATCATTATAATATGCGCCCCAGCTCATAAAGCCGATCTGATAGTTGCCATTGAGCACGTTATCATAAAAGATGCCCCATTCGGAATAGGAAATCTCCATGTTGACGCCCAGTTCTTCCTTATAAACCTGCTGCAGATATTCGCCCAGCGTTCGGAACCATTCGCTGGTGCCCGCGAGCGAGAACGTCACCTGGAGCGTGGACGGATCGCTGCCGAGCCCCAGTTCTTCCATGCCCTCCACAAGCAGGTCTTTCGGCGTTTTGCCTTCCGCCGCCAGTTCGTCGATCATTTCCTGTATCATATCGCCCGCCGCTTGACGGTAATTCGTTTCACCCACGGAAATGGCGGGCACGACCCAGCCGTAAGTCGGCACGCGCAGGCCGCTGAACACCATATCGTTTACGTCTTCACGGTCCAGCGCCAGCGTAAAGGCTTTGCGGATGTTGGCATTCTGGAACAGCGCGTCTTTGCTGTTGAAAAACGCATACGTCAGCGAAGCGGACGCGGATGATACATATTCCGCGTCGGTCGCCTTGAACGTTTCGAGCCATTCCATGGATTCCGTCGTGACGTAATCCAGCTCTCCGCTCTGGAACGCATTGTACGAAGTATTTTCGTCCGGCATAATGCTCAGCGTAATCCGGGAGAGGTTTACGGAGTCGGCGTCCCAGTACGTGTCGTTCTTCACCAGAATAATCGAGCTGTTATGCGTCCAGCTCTCCACTTTGAACGGGCCGTTGCAGATATAGGCTTCCGCTTCCGTTCCGTATTTGTCCCCGTACTGCGTGATGTAATCCTCGCGCTGCGGATAGTAAACCGTGCCGTCGATCATCTGGAGGAACGCGGGCGTCGGCTGCTCCAGCGTAATTTCGAGGGTGTTGTCGTCCAGCGCTTTCACACCCAGCTGATCCAGCGCCATCTCGCCGGTGTTCACCGCCGTGAAATTCTTCAGAGGCTGTAAAAAGAAACTGCTCGGGGAGCCGGTTTCCGGCGCCGCGCTGCGCTGCAGCGAATAAACGAACTGCTGCGCGGTGACCGGCTCGCCGTCCGACCAGTAGGAATCGCGAAGGTGGAACGTCCAGACGGTGCCGTCCTCATTCGCTTCCCAGCTCTCGGCAACGCCCGGGGTCGTGACATACTCGCCGTCTTTTTCACCGTTGCGCACAAGGCCTTCCATCGTGTTAATCATAATCGTGGAAGAATACGAGTCGGAGCGCAGGCTGATATCCAGCGTGGTCGGCTCGTTGCTCAGGTAGGTATTGAAGTACTGGTCCGCATCCAGTGCAGGTTCCGCCGTTTCGTCCGTCTGTGTCCCGTCGCTTGCCGAAGCGGCCGTATCGGCCGGAGCGGCGGCTGCCGTTTCGTCACCATCCGTTGTGCTTGTGTCCACGCAGGCAAACAGCGAGAAACACAAAACGAGTGCCAAGAGAATCGCTATCGCTTTTTTCATGAATTTTTTCCTCCTATGTTGATTTTTTACTTTGGTACCGGTGATTATGCCGCGGGCGGAATCCTACAAAACCCGATATAAAAAAAGTGACATGTGTCTAATACAGTCACTTTAGCATTTACTATATATTATGTCAATATACTATCGTAATTTAAGAAATTTTTTTAGTATCAATGAGTTTATTATTGCGTTTACTTTGCTTTTTCGTCCTTCCCGCCCACACCCATCTGTACCGCACATGCGTATCCGGCAAAATTCAGTCCTCCACACGCCGAAAGAATTTTGCAAATTCCTGCGGCGTTGTAAAGCGGTTGTTCTTTCGTGTGCTCTTTTCAATATTCACCGCCGTGGCCAAAAGATGAATCAGCGTGATCATCGGGCCTGTGGAGTTCAAAAACAGCCTTGTATTGGACGGCACGGTGAGCACCATATCCCCGAACGGAACCACCGGCGAATGCGATTTTGAATCGGTCAGGCAAAGAATCCGGCAGCGGCGCTGCGCAGCGAACTCCGTTACCTTCGTCGTCATCAGATAATAGTCCGGCAGCGTGATCGGCACGACCAGCACGCTTGCAGAAAACATTGGCAGAGCCGCCTGGATACTGTCGTTAAGTTCGGTGTTCACGACCAAAGACGGCAGGCCCATCGTTGCAAGGCGGTTTGAAAGAAAATTCGCCGGCTGCATGGACGCGCCGCGCGCACAAATGATGGTATTGCTCGCGTCCAGCAGCATTTCCGCCGCATGCAGGAGTTCGCCCGCGTCGATTTGCGCAAAAAGCGCCTCGAACAACCCCTGTTCTTCCTGACAAATCTGCATCATCAGCTGCTGTTTGTCGTCCAGTTCGTAAACCGGCGCGCCCGTCGCTTCATAGAGGTTTTGCTTCTGCACCTCTGTTTTCATACGAACGCCCAGATATTTGCGGAATTCGTATTTTAATTCGTTGTAGTTGGAATATCCCAGTACCGAACAGGTGCGCAGTATCGTAACCTCGGAAATCTTCGTCTCAGCGGACAGTTCCTTGAGTGTAATGAACGACATAGACTCCGGATCGGCAAGCATATAATCCGCAAGCAGGCGCTGTTTTTTTGTTAATTCGGTATATTTTTGCCGGATTACCTCGACAACATTTTGATTCATATCGGTACGCTCGATTCTGAAGTGATTAATATTATCGTAGCATATGCACTCGTTTTATGCAATAAGTAAAGCGGATACGCAAAAATCAGATATCATTTTGTAACCTCTGCGATTGTGATTACTTTACCGATGCAAAACAATTTACCTGGAAAAGCACGGTGGAAAACTCTGCGGCAGTAAGAAAGCGCGGTTCCCCGGGCGGCATCGCGCCAATAAAGGCTGCAGCACCAAACTGCGTGATATCGGGCGGCCGTTATGGTATTATTGTTTTGTGAAACATACAAGAGAAAAGCCGATAACGACTAAAAGAAAAGTCCTGCTGGCAATCGCCGCCGTCGTGCTGCTCGCGGCAGGCTGTTTGGGCGGCTATGCGATTTACGGAACTGTTCAGATGCAGAAAATCCCCGGGCTTTCTTTTCAGGAAGCGCTCGCATATACACTCCGGGGCAGCGGACGCGCCGTCATTACCGTTGGCGTCGTTTCCGACGGGCAAGCATCGTTTACCGTGTATGGCAAAGACGGTGCAATCCTGCCGGATGAAACGCATATATATGAAATCGGCTCGCTGACAAAAACGTTTACGGCGGCCCTGATTGAAATGGGTGTTGCCGAGGGCCGTATCAGCCTTGATGATACCGTCGGCATGTATCTCGATTTGCCGGACGGCAACCTGTATCCAACCATCCGGCAACTGCTGACCCACACTGCAGGATACAAAGCATACTATTTTGAATCGCCGATGATCGGCAATTTCCTGTGCGGCAGAAACGATTTCTGCGGCATCGGCGGCGATTTGATCCTGAACCGTCTTTCCAGGCTATCCACCATCGAAAGTACTTATGCGTTCCGCTATTCCAACTTTGGCTTTGCAACGCTCGGGCTGGTTCTGGAATCGGTCTATGGGGAATCCTACACCACCCTTGTCAACCGTTTTGCCGGGGAAGAACTCGGACTGCACAGCACGCATATTTCCGACGGAAATGGCGACCTTACACACTACTGGGATTGGGAAACGGGCGACGCATATCTCGCTGCCGGCGGGCTCACCTCGAACATTACGGACATGCTGGCTTATGCGCAGCTGCAGCTTTCGGAACAGGGCGTGTTTGGCGAATGCCACAAACCCCTTGTGTCGATCGACGCTTCCACCGAAAGCTATCAAAAAATGGGAATCCGGCTGGACGAAATCGGTATGAGCTGGATTATTGACGACGAAAACGGCGTTGTCTGGCACAATGGCGGCACAGACGACTACAACTGCTATCTCGGTTTCCAGGCCGAATCCGGAACGGCGGTCGTAATCCTTTCCAACCTGCCGCCCAGCGAAAGAATCCCTGCAACCGTCCTCGGCGTGAAGCTGCTGAGCGAACTATGCAGTTAGCATGTTTCCGTGCGGCGGCACATCCCGCTTCCATTGTTTTGCGCGCGTTGCGCATGCCAAACAGCGGGTGCAAAACGCTCTTTTCCGGCCCGCAAAACCAAACGTCGTTTCAGGGGATTGTGTTATGAAAGTTCTGGCTGTTTTTGACGAGAGAAATTATGAACTGCAGTGGAAGAGGCTTCAAAGGAGCGCCGCCAGAGCCGTTATCGTTCAAAACGGAACGATCGCGCTGGTGAGGAGCATAAAAGAGGGCTATTACAAGTTTCCGGGCGGCGGAATCGAGCAGGGCGAAACGCATCTGCAGGCACTTGCCCGCGAGACGCTGGAAGAAACCGGTCTGAACATCAGGATGGATTCCGTCGGCGAAATCGGCATCATTCGCGAGGTTCGCAAGTCTGTTTTTGAAGATGCGGTCATATTCGACCAAACGTCCTACTATTATTCCGCCAGCGTGGACGATACGCTCAGTCCCGTTTCGCTGGACGCGTATGAAGCGGAGTCCGGCTACACGCTGGAGTGGACCGATATCAGAACGGCATACGAAACCAATACGTTTCTGGGCGGCAAATACAAAACCAAATTCATCTTGCGGGAGGCTTTCGTTTTAGGCGCGCTTCTGGGGATATCCTGACCGCCCGCATCCTTGAGCAACTGAAAAACACCCTATATCGTTTTCCGATGTTCCATCGACACTAAAAAGCCCGGAAATCCCGGGCTTTTTAGCTATGCTCTGTTTGAAAATACATTCCTTTGGGAATTCGCAAAAAAGAACTTGCCCCGCAGCGCGCCTTCAGGCGTGTACCGGATGTTTCGGCGGCTTCCCGGCCAGAACGTCTATTACGTCCTGTGCGACGCTGAGGCTGACGCGCCGGTAGGTTTCGCGCGTTTCCGCGCCGGTGTGCGGCGTGCAGATCACCTTGCCGCAGGTCAGCAGCGGATCGTCCTTTTGCAGCGGCTCGCTCTCAAAGGTGTCCAGCGCGGCGCCGGAAAGACGCCCGGATTCCAGCGTGCGCAGCAGTGCGCCCGTGTCGACGATGCTCCCGCGCGCGGCATTGATAAGGTATGCGCCGGGTTTCATCTTCGCAAACGTTTCATCGTTGAAAAGATGATATGTTTCCGGCGTGCTCGGCACGTGGATGCTCACTATGTCGCTGCCGGAAATCACCTCTTCGCCCGGGACGATCCGAACGCCGTATTTTTCCGCCGTCTCATAGTCCGGGTAAAGATCGGAAGCCAGGACGTCCACATCGAACCCCTGCAGCTTTTTTGCGACAAGCCGCGCGATTGCGCCGAATCCCAGCAATCCCACGGTGCGGCCGCTTAGTTCGCCGCCGATGGAGCGCAGCCAGCGGCCTTCCTCAAGCGCTCCATGCAACCTTGTAACACCACGCAGCAGGTCGATAATAAAACCGACCGTCAGTTCCGCGACGGCGTTTGAATTCAGTCCGGGCGCATTGACAACCTGAATCCCGTGCCGCGCGGCGCTCTGCTTATCGATGTTGTCCGTGCCGACGCCGAACTTGGCGATTACCTTCATCCGCGGCGCAAGCTCAAACACGGCGTCGGTCCAGTCGTCCAGACCGATGATCGCGCCGTCGATCGTGTCGATCACCTCGGCAATCTCCTCAAAGCGCATATACGGCAGTTCGCCCTTGTAGACGACGATCTCATGGTCCGCTTCGGCCAGAAGCTTTTTTGCGCCCTGACAGAGCGTCTCAAAATGCGAAGACGTAACAAGCACTCTTCCCATTGTGGTTCGCCTCCTTATGCTTTCATCGGAATCCCTGTGTCCGCGCAGAATTGCTCCAGCTCGGCGGCGAGCGCCTTGACTTCGGCGGGCTCGATATCGAGCTGCGGCTGGCGCATATGCCCGCCGTTCAGGCCGCGCAATGTGAGCGCTTCCTTAAAATAGGACATATTGCTGCCGGCTTTGAGGATGTCGGTCACGCGCGCGGCACTGTGCTGCCAAATCCGCGCTTTTTCCCAGTCGCCGGCACAAATGGCGCGGTAGACTTCCACAAACGGCTCCGGGAAGACGCCGGATATGCCGGACACCGTTCCGACGCAGCCGAGCGCGGCGAACGCCACAAACACGCGGTCGCATCCGTGCATGACCGAGAACGTCCAGTCGTTGATGCGCAGGTAGTCCATCGTCCGGTTGATATCGGCAAAGCTGTACTTAATGCCGACGACGTTCTTTGCACGCCGGGCGATTTTCTGCGCGGTGTCCGCCGAAATGTCGTTTGCGGCACACTGCGGAATATTGTAAAGGTAGACGGGGAAATCGGGTGAGACGCACCCCGCCATACGCACGTAGTATTCCTCCATTTCGCGCTCGCTCAGCCCGAAATACTGCGGCGTTACGATGCCGATGCCGTCCGCGCCGGCCGCCTCGGCGTGCTTTGCCAGCGCAATCGTATCCTCCTGCGCCATCGCGCCGCAATGGACAAAGACGGGGAGTCTGCCTCCTGCAACCCGGATCACCTCGTCCGCGACGGCTTCGCGCTCCGCCACGCTCATGCGCAGCATTTCGCCCGTCGTACCGCCGGGATACAGGCAGTCGACTCCCTTTTGCACGAGCATTTCCACCTGCCCTGCAACGGCGCCAAGGTCGACACTCCCGTCCTCTTTGAAGGGGGTCGTCATCGCAGTTGTGATACCAAACAGTTTTTTCATTCGTTTAACTCCTAAAATTTTCGCAGTGAAACGGCGCCTTTCCGGCGGAGCGTCAGCCTTTGACAGCCCCGGCCGTGAGACCGCTGACCACATATTTTTGCAGCAGGATCGAAATGATCACCACCGGCATGGCCACAACGACGGCGGCGGTCATCAGAGAGGCATAGTCGACCGTCGTGTAACCGATGAACAGCTTGAGCATGACGGGCAGCGTTTTGGCCTTGCTGCCGCCAAGCACATACGCAAACATAAAATTATTCCATGCCTGAATGAAGCTCAGGATTGCCGCCGTAATGATGCCGGGCGTGGAAAGCGGAACCATGATGCGGACAAAAGACTTCGCTTCGGAACAGCCGTCGATGAACGCCGCCTCCTCCAGTTCACGTGAAATCGAAGCAAAATACGGCGAAACGATCCAGATCATCAGCGGCAGAAGCACCAGAAGATTTGCCAGTATCAGCGCCGTCCGTGTGCCGATCAGCCCGATTTTGCTGAGGATGATGTACCACGGCACAAGGAACGTTACGGCCGGCAGGATGCGCACGCAGAGGATGACCGCGGAAAGGCGGTGCATATGGTGCCGCGCAATCGCGTATGCCGCGGGCAGGCCGAGCAGGCAGGCCAGACCGGTCGCGCCGAAACTGACGATGATGCTGTTGATCAGCGGCTCGACGAGGTTATACTGCGCAAAAACCTTGATGTAATTCTTTACGGTGGGTGTGAAGATAAACAGCTTTTTAATATCCATCATCTGCACCTGCGTTTTAAACGACGACGCGATCATATAATAAATCGGCACGAGCAGCAGGATCAGTGAAACGCCGATGATCAGCCAGAAAACGGATTTGAGCAGGATTCTCTTCATTTTTATTCCGTTCATCAGAGATACCTCGATTCAATCCGTTTTTTCAGCGCCATGCTGATCAGCGCGAACGCCATGACGATTAAAAAGAAAATAATCATCAGCGCGCAGGCCTTGCCCATCTGCATGTAGTCGAACGCATAGGTGTAGACCAGCAGGTTGAGGTTCTCCGTGCTCTGGTTCGGGCCGCCCGCCGTCATGGCGAGGATAATGTCGTATATCTTCAGCAGCTCGATGCCGCGCAGCAAAAACGCCATGATGATCGTCGGCGAAAGCAGCGGCAGCGTGATGCGAAACGTCGTCTGCAGCGTGTTGGCCCCGTCGATCTTCGCCGACTCATACACATCCGTGCTCAGTCCGGTGATGCCGGCGAGCGTAATGAGCAGTATCAGCGGAGTGCCGGTCCAGACCTCCATGATCATCAGCGAGCGAAACACGTTCTGCGCGCTGAACCAGTTGACGGTAGCGATCCCAAGAAAGCGGAGAAGCCCGTTGATTAAACCGAGCGAGGAATCGAACATCATCTTCCATACGTAGCCCATCGCGATCGGCGTAGCCACCATCGGGAAAAGGAAGCCCGTGCGGATCCACCCCTGCGCCCGCTTGATCTTCGAGATCATCAGCGCGAGCGTCACGCCGAGCGTGACCTCAAAAAAGGACGCGACAAGGAAATACTTAAATGTAAACCAGATCGCGTGGAGCGTGCGCGATTCGGAAAGCAGTTCGATGTAGTTCTGCAGTCCGACGAAAACGGGTTTGTCGACCAGCGACATCCGCCACGAATGCAGACTCATGTTCAGCGCATAGCAGAGCGGATACCCGATGCACACGACGACGAACGTCAGCGTAGGCAGCGTAAAAAGCCATTTTGTGTTTCTGTTTATCCAGGCGCGCAAGTGCACTCCCCCTTGCCTTGATTTTTCCGCGGAGCACGGAGGGAGGAACGCCCCCGTGCTCCGCCTGTCGTTTGCAGCGATGCGGCGGACCGCCTATTTCTCGCTGTCGAGTATTTCCTGAATCTGCTGGTTGAGCGGCTCCACCGCGGCTGCAAGTTCGTCGCCGCGCAGGCCGGAGTTGGCCAGGTCGATCATCTGTCCGACGATCGCGCGCACCTCGGAGGAATTCGCGTTATGCGGCCGGTCATACGGATAACCGACTTCGCCTGTCTCCTCCACGACCGCCATGAGTTCCGGATCGACAACCGCCGCGACCCGCTCGTCCTGCCATGCGGAGGTACGGGCGGAGAAGCCGTTCTGGAGCATGCTCTGGACTTCCATTTCCTTGCTGGAGGCCCACTTGATGAACTCCCAGGCCGCATCCTGATGCTCGGACGTGCTGCTGATGCCCCATGCCCACGCAACGATGTTATACGGGGTGGCTTCGCCGTTTACGCCCGCCGGGAACGCCGCATAGCCGAGGTTTTCGGCAACGAGCGCCGTATCGGGGTCGTTGTGGTTGAATGTCTGCGAATAGGCGTCGATGCGCATCGCGGTGATTTCGTTGTTGAACCAGTTGATGCCGTCGGCCGTGCCGCTCGAAGCCGCCTGCCCGTCCGGCCCGAGGGCGACGAGGTCGGCATAGTACTCGAGCGCCGCCAGCGCTTCGGGCGTGTTCATCGTGGCGTTCATATCGTCGTCGAAGAAATCGCCGCCGAAACCGTAGAGGAAGCCGGAGAACTGCGTCACGGCGGAGTTGCCCTCGCCGCGCAGCGAAATGCCGTATACGTTGTTGTCCGGATCGTAGAGCGCCTGCGCGGCGGCAAGCAGTTCGTCAAAGTTGGTCGGCACGGAAACGCCGTATTCCTCGAAGAGTTTCTTATTGTACCAGAGCATTTCGCCTTCTACAAGGTACGGAATCCCCACGATGTTGCCGTCGACGGTCGTAACCTGCCTTGCGGACGGGAAGAAGTCCTCATAGTCATAGTCGTCCGCAGCGGCAATATAGTCGTTGAGCGTTTTGAAATAGCCGTTGTTGTACCAGGTTGTGGTCTCCTGAATCGGACGGTAGCAAATTACGTCGACATCGGAGCCGCCTGCCGCAGCATTGATGTTGATTTTGTCGATCGCTTCCTGGAATTCATAGAGTTCCATGTTGACCGTGATGCCGGTCGCCGCTTCAAATTCGTCCAAGTTGTTCTGTACGGCCGTTATGGGGCCGGACGAAGTTGTGACGACCGTTATCGTCGTGCCGTCAAAGGGTTTGTCGGTCGTTTCCGTGGCCGTGGCCGTCGTTTCTTCCGTCGCTTCGGTCGCGGTCTGGGTTTCCGCCGTTTCCGACGGGGCTGCGCAAGCCGCCATAGAAAGCACCATCGCCAGTGCCAGCAGCATTGCCATCAGTTTTTTCATTCCTGTCTCCTCCTTATCGTCCTGTGTTGCAGATGCGTTTGCCTGCAGCATCCTTCCCGCCGCGGTCTTTCCACAGCGGGAAAAAGCTTTTTTGCGAACGCTTTTTTCTCACAGCCGTTTTCGCATCTGCGCAGTCTGCAAAAACAGCTATAATTCCATTTCTTGTCAATCGCCGTTATGAAAACGTTTTCAGATGTTCTAAAAAATGACTCGCCTTTAAAAAGAATTTCGCGGGAGTTCATGGATTTTCCGTTTCAAGAATGTCTGAGAATCAATTTGTTGGAATGCGGACGGATTAATCCTTTTTCAATTCGCCGGTGCGTGGCACGCTGCCGGATTCGCCCAGAACCAGGCGAGGCGGAATGACCTTTTCGCTGGAATGCAGCAGCGGCTTGTCGTCCATGATGACGTGCAGCCAGGAAAGCAGCTGTTCGCCGATGGCGCGGTACTCGTCGTCGACATGTACGAGTGTCGGGCGAACCAGATTTGCATGCCGGAACGTTCCGAACGATGCGAGGGAAACGTCCTTTGGGATATCGATCCCATGGGAGAGGCAATAGAGCATGATACCTTCGGCGATTGCGATGCTGCCGGTGATGTACGCCGTCGGCGCGTCCGGCCCATAAGCGGTTTCCTGAAACACCTGATAGCCGAACCCTTCCGAGAACTCGCCGTAGAAGCAGCGCACGTCGCCTTCCGGAATTTTGTAGTCGGCAATGAACTTTTCAACGCCGCTTTGCCGGTCAAGGTTTGTCGGCAGCGATGCAGGCCCCGAAACAAGGCATATCCGCCGGTGCCCCAGTTGATAGAAGTAAACGAGCAGTTCGTAGATCCCGCGCTTTTTATCCACATATACGGCGGGAAACTCACGGTTCTTCGGATGACGGTCATAGCAGAGCACCGGAACAACCGTGTCCTGCAGTTCGCACAGCAGCGCATCGTTTCCGCCGGTCGAGTTGACGATGAGCGCGTCGACGCGGCTTCGCACCATGTTTTCGATCAGCCGCGCCTCGTTTTCCTCGCTGTCGTAGAAGTTGGCGCTGAAAATCTGGTATCCGTCCCGCGTAATGCCATTTTCAAGGATGCGCAGGACCTCCGGGAAAAACGTGACGCTGAAATTGGATGCAAGCAGCCCGATTGTCTTTGTCTTTTTCTGTTTGAGCGACTGGGCAATCGCGCTTGGAATGAAGTGCAGTTCCTCCGCCGCGTCGAGTACGCGGCGCTCTTTTTCGGGTGCAACAATGCCTTTCTCGTTCAGAACGCGAGAAACGGTGGAAATCGATACGCCCGCACGCAGTGCGACATCTTTTATCGTAACTCCCATGCTTCACCCTGCAATCGTTTTCACCATTATATGAAATCTGTTCTATCGTGTCAATAGCAAATATGGCCGAAATTTGCTCTATTTTTTAAAAATAGCGCGATACTTGCGTGTAAATCCAAATTTATATATACTATAATTTAATAGTTCATCCCCGTAAGTGATAACGTTTTCAATGTCTGTTCCCCCAATTTTACAATTCCGGATGGAGGTGCCTTGCTTGCAATCCGAACAGGAATCCGTTTACCGGCGCCACAGCAGAATGCACAGCTTTTTAAACCTTGTCGGCGTGAGCGTCGTCTGGACGGCGCTTTGCGCGCTGGTCGTTCCCTTCGGGCCTGCATGCGTGGCGCTGTACGATGCCGTCGTACGCTCGGTCATACACGGCGAAGGTCATTTCTTCCGCATATACTTCTCGTCGTTTCGGAGCAATTTCCGGCGCAGTGCCCCGATTGGGACGGCCTATGTGCTGCTGGCTGCGGTAATCGTGCTTTGCATCCGCTTTGCCAATGCGCTTGCAGACACGGCTGCCGTTTGGCGGCTGATGAGTTACGTCTACACGGGGATGCTGCTGGTCCTCGGTGTAATCGGCTGCTTTCTGTTTGCAACGTTTACGCATACGGACGAAAAGGCGCTCCGGTGCGTCAAGCTCGGCATTGTGCTCGCCTTCCGGCATCTGTTTACTTCCGTCACCTGCTTTCTGCTGCTTTTGGCCGCAGGCTGGCTTACACTGGTGTTCCCTGCCTGTATCCTGATCCTTCCCGGCGCGTGCTGTCTGATATGTGCCCGGGTCATGGAGCCATATTTCAGCCGCGCGTTCGGCGAAGCGCCTCCGCCCGGCACAGACGAAAAAAACGCGGAGGCTCTCGCGCAAAAAAAGGAAGAGGACACGGCCCGCTATCCGAAACTGCCGTCGTAAGTCCCAAGGGCAAAAACTTTTTTGGGTAAACCACACTGCGCTTTCCCGTTTAAACCGGAGGCATACTCCCCGGGCGAAATCGCAGAGTACGGGTGCTCCCGGTCGCCCGCACCGCGGGAACGCTTTCGGCACATCTTATGCACAAATTCTATGTCTTTAACTGTCCCTGACTTGCTTATTTGAAAAGTTCTGCACGTCTAAGCCGCGGCATTTGTGTTCTGCACGCAGCGTTCAGCGGCGCCGCCGGCTGCTGCCTGTGCGTCGGCGCAACTTGCATTTTACTCCTTCGTCTGATCTTTCGTTCCGCCTTGCGGCTCTTTTTTCTTTTATCGGGAGACTTATATATCAATTTTATGCTATATATGGAGATTTATTCTTGTTTTCAATGCTTCCCGGTAGTACAATCAATTTACAGGGAGGTGCAGAGCAATATGTACGAACACCTTGGCACAGCGCTCGCTGCACTGCGCAAGCGCTGGCAGTTGTCCCAGGCGGAGGTTGCCGGAAAGCTGACCCGAATGGGCATCCCCGTCACCAACCGGGCGGTCAGTCATTGGGAACAGGAGCGCACGCAGCCGTCGGCCATGCAGTTTCTCGGGCTCTGCGCAATCTATCATGTGAAAGACGTACTCGCCACATTCGGTGAAGACGCATCCCCGTCCTTCGCCGGGGAGCTCAACCGCGAAGGACGCGAAAAGGTCGAAGAATTCGCCCGCATCCTTTCCGCAAGCGGTCTGTTCGCGCAAAAAGGCAATGTCGTTGCCTTCGAGCCGCGATCCCTGCCGGTATACGACCTGCCGGCTTCCGCCGGCACGGGCGTTTTCCTCGACGGCGATTCATATGAAGTACTGCCGGCCGGGCCGCAAGTGCCCGTGGACGCCAATTTTGGCGTGCGGGTGTCCGGCGACAGCATGGAGCCGGATTTCCGCGACGGGCAGATCGCCTGGGTCCGCCGGCAGCCCACGCTGGAAAGCGGGGACATTGGAATCTTCCTGCTCAACGGACAGGCCTACATCAAACAATGGCGGCCTTCGGAAAAGGGTGTACGCCTGATTTCCCTGAACCGGGCGTATGCGCCCATCCCCGTTCTGGAGGGAGACGACCTGCGTACGTTCGGCAGGGTTCTGTCCTGAACGTTTAAACTGCTGAGCGAAAGGAGGCGCGCGTATGTGCGGCCGGTATTATATCGCCGAGGATGACGAAGACAGCGTCCTCGCGTCTTACATTGCGCAAGCCCTGGCCCGTGCCGGGCAGCTGGACGTCGAAATGCGCTGTGGCGGCGAAATCCGCCCAACGGATATCGCGCCGGTGATCGCGACCAGCGCCGCGCACCGCACGGTCGGCGCGTTCCCCATGCGCTGGGGGTTCCGCCATCCGACGCGCGGAATGCTGGTTTTCAATACGCGGAGTGAAACGGCTGCCGAAAAGCCGCTGTTTTGCACCAGCATCATCGAGCGGCGCTGTCTGATTCCCGCTTCCGGTTACTATGAATGGCAAAAATCGGGCGCTCAAAAAGTAAAGTTTTCGTTTTCGTCCGGCAAAAACGAACCTCTGTATCTGGCCGGACTGTACTTTCGCTCCTCACGCGATAAACTGCCTTTCTTTACCATCCTGACGCGGGACGCGACGGACGAACTGAAGTTCATCCATTCCCGCATGCCCGTTCTGCTTTCAAAGGAGCGCATGCACGGCTGGCTTTCCCCCGAAGAGGATTACCGGGCACTGCTTGCCGGTGCGGCGGCGGATTTGCGTTACGAGGCCTGTTGATGGACCGGACGATACTGCATTGCGATTGTAATTCCTATTTTGCTTCGGTGGAGTGCATCGGCCGCCCGGAGCTGAAAAACGTGCCGATGGCCGTCTGCGGCGATCCGGACAGCCGCCATGGAATCATCCTTGCGAAGAACGAGCCTGCAAAGCGCTTTGGGGTGAAAACCGCCGAAACCATCTGGCAGGCAAAAAAGAAATGCCCGAACCTGACGCTTGTAACGCCGCACCATCATCTGTATTCGGAATACTGTGAACAAATCAACCGTATTTACGAAGAATACACGGATTTGGTAGAACCGTTCAGCATTGACGAATCCTGGCTGGACGTTACGGGGACCACCTACAAATTCGGCACGGGCGCACAGATTGCAGACACGCTGCGCCGACGCATCCGCGAAGAGATCGGCATCACGATCTCTGTTGGCGTTTCTTACAACAAAATCTTTGCCAAACTCGGCAGCGACTATAAAAAGCCCGACGCTACAACGCTGATTACGCGCGAAAATTATCAGGCGATCCTTTGGCCGCTTCCGGCGACGGACATGCTGTTTGTGGGAAGCGCGTCCGCCGGGCGGCTGACGGACGCCGGCATCGAAACCATCGGCGCGATAGCCAGCGCCGGACGGGAACAAATGGAAACAATCCTCGGCCGCAGCGGCGGAACAATCTGGGACTATGCCATGGGGCTGGACGCCAGCCCGGTCATACCCCGCCGCGATGCCGAACCGCCCAAAAGCATCGGCAACAGCATCACCTTTTCGCACAACCTGCAGGGACGGCAGGAAATCTGCGCGGGGCTGCTGGCGCTTTGCGACCAGGTTGGTTCGCGTCTGAGGAAGCACGGGCTCTATTGCACTACGGTACAGATTCAGATTCGCGATCCGCATTTCCGCACCATTTCGCGCCAGCAAAAACTCACTGCGCCGACGAACGTTACAAAAGTGATTTACGACGCGGCGGTCGCCATAACGGAGCGCTCCTGGACCATGTCCGCGCCGGTGCGGCTTCTTTCCGTGACCGGAACCGGCCTGACCGACCGCTGCGCCGAGCAAATGACGCTGATCGGCGATTCGACCGACGAAAAACTAAAAAACGCAAAGCTCGATCATGCAATGGACGGCATTCGCTCGCGTTTTGGCAAGGATGCCATATCGTACGGCAGGCTGATGAAAAAGCCGGACGACTGATGTGGCTTGCGTCCAAAGACGGCGTTATACGGTGACTTTTGTCTGTTAATAACTGTCTTTAGCGAATCGCGCCTTTCCGTCTCCTGTCCTCCTGGGCGGCAGCACTGCTCGGGGCCGCCCGAGCCGGGCAATCCGTTGCTTCGGCAACACCAGCGCAGCCGGCCCATAAAACACAGGATTGCAGCGCTTGGCAATCCCGGAAATTTTTAAAAAACTAAGGCCGCTTTAAGGCGGCCTTCTGTTTTCCGGCAGAGTCCGGCGTCGATGAAGCGATCGGACCCGCCATGTAAAGATGAATCCTCCTCGGATTAACCCGCCACCCCGACGGCGTAAACGCTGCTCTTAATGCGCTTCATGCACGGCAAACGACACAGCCAGCCAAGGCCGCAGCTGCAGATAGAACTTCGCCACAACACGGACGCCTGTAAAAGCACGCGATTTTTGCCGTCCGCCGCTTTGATTCATACTGCGAATGAAGGGACGAAACGCTTTGGCCGCCCCGCTCTGTTCCGGATGGAATGCGCGCAGAAATTGATCCGGAAGCGCGCATGCAGGACGCGAACGGCAGATGCCTGCAAGCGGCTTTCAGAAAGCGCTATGTTTCGCGGAACAAAACTTTTGGTTCCTGTTCCATTTCCTGTTATACTTATTTGTATATTTGGTACGATTTTACCTGCCGTTCATCAGCCGTTGCCGCAGGTACGATGGAAATTTCTTTTTAGAGGGTGTTTTCCATGTCCAATATCCGACAGCATGACCATCTGTGCCGGATCCGATCGCGCGCTTTCATCTTCAAAATTCTTTTTGTTGCGTCGCTAACACTGATAATCAGTTACATCGTCTATTTTTTCGGCGGCACGAAAACGGCGCTGCCTCATTTAATGTATGTCCCCATCATTCTAGCGGCGCTGTATTTCGGCATCGCCGGCGCTTTATGCGCCGCTTTGATCGGAGGGATTGCGCTCGGGCCGTTCATGCCGGAAAATGTGGCGCTGGGGCTGATGCAGCAGCCCGCCGGCTGGATCGTCCGGTGGGTCTTCTTTTCGCTGATCGGAGTGCTGATTGCCATTTTGTTCAAAGGAATCCTGTCATACGCGCAGGAAGAAAAAGAACGTTCCACGACCAACCTGACAACAGGCTTGCCAAATGCAAATAAACTCAGTATGGATCTTGAACATCTCATGGCCGCTGAAACAGAGGTTTCGCTTCTGGGCTTCCGGCTTGTAAACATTGACGAAATAAACCAGTACGCCAGCTATGACATCGGCGTCAAAGCCCTGCTTAAAACGATTGAAACGCTGACACGCATGGTAAGCCGGCCCGTCTATTCGATCTATGCAAACGAGCTGGCGGTCATCGTGCCGGGTGAAGACCTCCAGCAGGCGCGCCAGATTGCGCTGCTGTTCCTGGATGAAATGAAAACGCCTCTTTCTCTTGACGGGTTCAATATCGCCCTTATCATCAAATGCGGCCTCGTGCAATTCCCCCGCCAGACGCAGAGCCCCGGCGACATGATCAAAAAAATGAGCATAGCACTGACCCATGAAACAAAAGAAAGCGAGCTGCAGGTCTATGATATCGCGATTGCAGAAGAGCGAAAAGCCAGATTCGATATGGCCGTAGCCCTTTTGAACGCACTGAAAAATCAGGAGTTTTACCTCGTCTATCAACCCAAAATCGATCTGCGCAGCGAGCGTGTCGTCGGCGTCGAAGCGCTGCTGCGCTGGGAACACGCCGGAGCTCTGATCGGCCCGGCGACATTTATTTGCCTCGCCGAGGAGCTGGGTATCATCGGCGAAATCACAAAATGGGTCGTCCGCAATTCCGTCGCGCAGGCGGTATGCTGGGCGCACGCAGGCGTCCATATGCCAATCGCTCTTAATCTTTCACCAAAGGACCTCAAAGACCAGAGCGTGGTCCGGTATCTGATCGAGTGCATCGAAGAATCCACGCTCGATCCACGCTTGATCGAAGTTGAATTGACGGAAAGAGGCTTGTTTGAAAACGAGCAAACGCTGCTGCAGTTATTAAAAATGCTTCGGGACCTGGGCGTAAAAGTTGCGCTTGACGACGTAGGAACGGGCTATAATTCTTTGGTCGACCTGGTCGTCATCCCGATCGATCACATCAAAATCGACAAAACGTTCATCGACCATATTGCCAGTGAAAACTACCGCGTACTGGTAAAATCGATCATCGATTTTGCGCACAACACGGGTGGTGAAGTCATCGCCGAGGGTGTCGAAACAAAGGAGCAACTCGGCATCCTGGAAAACATGGGCTGCAGTTTTGTTCAGGGTTATTATTTCAGCAAGCCGCTGCCTCTTAACGAGCTGGAGGCTTATCTCTCAGCCTCGCACGGCGGGCAGACGGACGCCGCAGCGCCGAACCCGCGTGTTTATCACTAGGGCGTGTTCCCAAAATCCGCGAAGCGCATTTTCGCCATCTCACCTTGCATATTCTTGTTGAAAAGCCTCGCCGCAGCACCACGAGCTTCTGCGTTTTTCGCCTCAATCTGCAAGCCGATTCAGCAAAACTGCATCTTCTAGACTTTGGAAACACACCCTAGATGCGTTTTGCAGGCACCATACGAGTAACCGGCGCGTTTTCTGCCGCGTGCTTTATTATCTGCCCTGCTTCGGGAATCGCCAGCCGGGCGGTATTCGCTCCAACCCTGCAATCTCCGCCTTGTTTTTACTGCATCAGGTATTGAATGCTGTAATATTCCGGAATGAAATAATACTTGCACCGAGCAAGCGGCGTATGGTCCGCGCCGGAAAGGATCGATTCGATCAGGATCAGCGGTTTGCCCACCGGCTCAAGAAGGAATTCCGATTCCATCTCGTTCGCGTAAATCAGTTTGATATGGAGGCTCTGGCTGCTCGTCTGTTCGTAGAGGGTCGTGCTTAAAAGTTCGTAGATAGACTCGTCGTCCGAAACGTCGATGCCCAGCGTTTCCAGTGCCTTGACCGGAATCTGAATAAACGAGTATCCGACGACCACCGACTGCGCCCGGTAAATCGAATAGCTCGCAAGCACAATCTCGCTTTTGTTCAGCGCCAGGCGGTCCCGCGCGATGTCCGTCGGCGTGGAATAGTTGAACTGGATTTCAACATCGTCCGCCGGCTGCCGGCAGAACGTCGTCATCGGATTGAAAAAATGCTTCGGAATCATTTTCTCGTCCCGCTTGGCAACGATGGTGCCTTTGCCGCGCGACTTCACGATCAGGCCGTCCTCGCTGAGTATGGCGAGCGCCTGCCGCAGCGTATTGCGGCTGACGCTGTATTTTTGGGAAAGCTGTATCTCGCCTGGCAGCAATTCGCCCTGCGGATAAACATTATTGATAATATCCAGATATAACGAATTGTAGATGCTTACATAAGAAGGTACGCTGCTGCTATATAGTTTTTTACTTTGCATCGCCTGTTCCTTTCATCACGATACACGACATGTTCACTTGTTTAACATTTTAACACAAACTGCAATTTGCCACAAGCATTTTTACTGTAAACGCACTTTTTACGCCAGTCGGCGCGGTCCCGGATTGCTGAGCTCCGACATTTTTTTATACGGCCAGATGAATTTACAGGCATGAAAGACGCATCCGAGCTAAGAATTATGCAGAATAGCTAACTTTTTTTCATGAATATACCGGCATCCTCCTGCTGCGGCCAAAATCCTCGCGCGATCACTTTTTCTCTGCCGCTGCGGAATCACCGCGCTGCATTCTATTGACACTTCCGTGCATCGATGATATACTTTATCAAATGTTGAACAAGTTGTCGATGGGTCTGCTTGTTTTCTTGCTTCCTCTGCATCCGGGATGGGTGCGCGCAATAAATAATATGCTACAGGAGGTACTTTATGGAAAGCACAACGGTCAAAACCAAAAAAGGCATCGGTTCCCTCATCGTAGGCGAATGGAACACCAAAACCATCGTAGCAATCGCCATCGGCGCGGCGCTGTACGGCGTGCTGATGGTCTATGGCGGCATTCCGATCTTCACAAACACGCAGCTTTCGGTCGCAATGGTCATCCCCGTCGTGGTGGGCGGCCTGTTCGGGCCTCTCCCCGCATTGGTCTGCTGCGGCGTGGGCAATGTTCTGGCCGACCTGATCGGCGGCTGGGGCATGTGGTTTGACTGGTCGATCGGCAATGCGGTCATGGCATTCTGCGTCGGCCTGCTTCCGGTATACGGCGCGCGTATCACCGAGGGTCTCTTCACCGTTAAGCATGCGATCATCTATGCGGTTTGCTGCATCCTCGGCAACGTCATTGCGTTCGGCATCATCACCCCCATCTTCTCGTACCTGCTCTATGCTTCCGACCTCAACGTCACGTTCCTCCAGGCGTTTGCAGCGACGCTCGGCAACAGCGCCGTGCTGATCATCATCGGCATCCCGATTCTGATCCTGCTCGCCAAGCGGTATAAGGCAAGGTCCAACCTTTCGCAGGACAAGAGCGGCGAATACTAAACTAATCCGGACAAAGAAAAGCAGTTGTTATGGAAGAGACCGCCATTCGGTTTGAGAACTTCGGGTTCCAGTATAAAGTGCAGCAAAAGCCTACGCTTTACGACATCAACCTTACGATACGCAAGGGCGAGAAAGTGCTCATCCTGGGCAGTTCCGGCAGTGGGAAATCGACCCTCGCCAACTGTATCAATGGTTTGATCCCGTTCTCGAACGAAGGAACGATCACCGGCAGCATAACGGTAAACGGAGTGGAAACCAGAAGCGCTTCCCTCCACGAACTGAGCAAAGCGGTGGGAACGGTACTGCAGGACAGCGACGCACAGTTCGTCGGGCTGTCCGTTGGCGAGGACATCGCCTTTGCCATGGAAAACGAAGCAATCCCGCGCAGCGAAATGGTGCCGGTCGTGTACCGGCATGCTTCCGTAGTCGGGATGCAGGATTTCATCGGTGCGGTCCCGTTCGATCTTTCCGGCGGTCAGAAACAAAAAGTTGCAATCGCGGGCGTGCTCGGCAGCGATGTGAGCATTCTCATCTTTGACGAGCCGCTCGCGGCGCTCGATCCCCAGATGGGGCAAACTGCGGTCGAACTCATCGACAACCTTTCCCAAAACGGCGAGGACACGATCATCATTATCGAGCACCGGCTCGAAGACGTGCTGCACCGCCGCGTCGACCGCGTCATCCTTATGTCCGAAGGCAGGATCGTTTCGGACTCCACGCCCGACGAACTGCTGCAGAGCACGTTGCTGCGCGATTACGGCATCCGCGAGCCGCTTTACATCACGGCGATGAAGTATGCCGGCTGCAGCATCACGGGCAACCTGAATCTCTGCGATATTCACTGTATCGAGTTTACAAAAGAAAACCGAACGAAACTTTTGGAATTCTTCGACGGCGGCACGTCCGTTCCGCAGGAGGACACGGGCGAAGAAGTCATCCGCCTCGAAGGGGTTGATTTTGCATACGACGAGGGCGTCAACGTCGTCAGCGACGTGTCGTTCTCGATTCATAAAGGCGAGCGCATCGCCGTCATCGGAAAAAACGGCGCGGGCAAATCGACGACCGCAAAGCTGATCTGCGGGATTGCGCGTCCGCAGAGAGGCCGCGTCTTTATTGGTAAAAAAGACGCAAAAGGGCTCTCCGTCAAGGAAATTGGCGAGCATGTCGGCTACGTGATGCAGAACCCGAACCAGATGATCCTCAAGGACACAATCAAAGCCGAGGTAGAGTTCGCCCTGACGGTCCGCGGCACGTCCCAGGATGAAATCCGCGAGCGGGCGACCGACGCGCTCAACGCCTGCAGCCTTTACCCAATGCGCAACTGGCCGGTCGACACGGTCAGCTACGGGCAAAAAAAGCGCATCACCGTTGCGTCCATCCTCGTGCTCCATCCCGACGTGCTGATTCTGGACGAACCGTCCGCCGGGCAGGACTACAAGAGCTATATGGAGATCATGCACTTCATAGACAGGCTCAACCGGGAGTACGGCATCACCATCCTCTTCATCACGCACGATATGCACCTTGCGCTGGAAAACACCGACCGGGCGATCGTGTTTGCGGATGGCCGGCTGATCGCCGACGACCGCGTATTCGCCGTCCTTGCCAACGACGAGGTCATCCAGCGGGCAAACCTGAAGCAGACGTCGCTCTACACGCTGGCCCTGCGGCTTGAACTGCCGCCGGAGCAGGTCATACGGCGCTTTATCGAGCATGAAAGGTCGGTGAAGGCCGGTGAATAACAAGCTTGTTATCAACTTCATTCCGGGCAAAACGACGCTGCACAAGATGACGGGCGGCACAAAAGTTCTCCTCTTCGTCCTGTTCACCGTGGCAATCATCGTTACGTTCGATATCCGCGTGCTTCTGCCTTTGATGGCGGTCCCGTTTGCGGCCATCATCTCCATGAAGCCGAACTACAAACCGCTGATTTTCCTCTTTACGTTTATGTTTATTACGGTCGGCATCATCGGCACGATCATGCTGCTGGTCGTTTCCCCGGACGTCGGCATGACGCACGTCGGCTCGCATACGGTGATCTGGCAGGCGACCGACAGGCTTTATATCACCAGCGAAACGCTCTGGTACGTGCTGGTAACGTTTACAAAACGCGTGGCGTCCTTTGCAACCGTAATCGCGTTCGTGCTGATGACGACGCCTTCGGAGTTTGCTTCCGGGCTGAGCTTTCTGCGTATGCCCTATAAAATTTGCATTATCGTCTCGCTTGCCTACCGCACGATTCCGGACATCGCGCGCCGCTTCATCGACATCCGCAACAGCATGCAGATGCGCGGCGTCGAGCTCAACAGCAAACGGACTTCGCTGGGCAAGCGGCTTAAATACACCGGCGCAATGCTGGTGCCGCTGATAATTTCCTCGTTCGGCAAGGTGGAGACCATCGCCAACGCAATGGATTTGCGCGGTTTCGGGAGACTGAAAAAGCGCACCTGGTACGCCGAACATGAACTGACGCGGGCAGACAGGATCGCACGGGCGTTCTCGGCCGTGTTCGCCGCTGTGATTCTGTTTTATATCATATACACAAAAATAATTAACCCATACCCCGTTACCATGTGGTGTCCGTTTGTCAAGCTGGAAAACATCACGAAGATTAACGCGCTTGACACGATCTTCTTCCTGAAGTGGTTTGACTAAGGGGTCGGGTTATGCCCGAATGTGAACATTGAAAGGGTGATATCCAAATGAAACATGCAGTTGTCATGCAAACTGACTTCGGTGTGGAAAATCTATCCGTTTCCACGATGAGAGGCGTATGCCGCCAGGTTTCGGAAGATCTCGATATATTCGACAGCACGCACGCCGTGCGTCCGTTCGACGTACTCAACGCGTCCGACTCGCTGATCTATGCAATCCCGTTCTGGCCGGCCGGCACGGTATTCGTTTCCGTGGTCGACCCCGGCGTCGGCACCGCGCGCAAAAGCTGCGTCGCCAAGCTCAAAAACGGCAGTTATGTGGTCACGCCGGACAACGGCACGCTGACCTATGTCGTAGAGCAGCTGGGCGTTGAAAGCGTCCGCGAAATCGACGAAACCGTCAACCGCTACCCCACGACGCGCAACATCCATATCTTCCACGGACGCGACGTATACGCTTACTGCGGCGCTCGCCTCGCCGCGGGCGTCATCGATTTTGAGGGCGTGGGCCCGGAATACCCCGTGGACGAAATCGTCATGGCGCCTTATATCCATCCCGAAGCCAAAGACGGCGTCGTTACCGGCATGATCAATGAAGCGCCGACGCATTTCGGCCTGACCGGAACCAACATCCCGTTCCCGTGGCTCAAGGAAAACGGCATGGACTACGGCGATATGGTCCATATCACGATTACACACAAACAGGACGTCATCCTCGACGAAACCGTTCCGCTGGTCAAAAGCTTCGGCTTCACCGAAAAAGGTTCGGTCCTCGTTATCAGTTCGGAAACAGCCACCGTTATGGTAGCCAAGAACCAGGGCAACCTCGTTCTGGATTATAAGCTGGACTTCGGCCCGGACTGGAAGCTTGCAATCCGGAAAGCGTAAGGCAGACTTATGCAAAACAGAGTGATTGCCATACAGTCCGATTTCGGGACTGCAGACGGCAGGGCCGCCAAACTGATTGGAACCATCAAGCGCACCGACGCGTCCCTTGACGTATGCATGACGGAGAACAAATGTCCCCGCGGCAACGTCGTCATTGCATCGACGCTTCTGTATTCCTCGCTGCCGTTCTTTCCGCAGGACACGGTATACGTCTCCATTGTCGAGCGCACCGACGGCGATAATCCGCCATGCGCCGCGCTGACAAACGACGGCAAAATCATCCTGACCCCCGACAACGGCACGCTCACGGTGTGGATCCACCGTTACGGACTCAAAGCTCTCCGCAGGCTCAATGCGGAGATCTGCCCGAAAGGGCTGAATCCGTACGCGTACTTCGCCGCGTTGCTTGCCGGCGGAAACGTCGACTACGAATCACTTGGGGAAGTCTATCCCGTGTCCGAGGCAAATACGTTTGCCATGTATCCGCCCGAGGTCGCCAGCGGGACCGTAAAATGCGGCATATTCAGCGTGCTGGAAAACTTCGGCAACCTGAATCTCACCGTGTCGTTCGAGGAATTCGAACAGAGCGGCATCCGCGCAGGCGAGCGCGTACACGTTACGATCGAGCGCAACGGGACGTACCTTTTCGAAGACACGATCCCCTACGACCGCTCGTTCGGCTTTGCCGAACTCGGCGCGCCGATCCTGTTTAACGGCAGCACCGGCTATCTTGGCCTCGGCATGAATCAGGCGAGCTTTGCCAACGCATATCTGAAGGACCGCTTTGATTCTCCCGGCGCGATTGCCGAATACCGCGTGACGATTTGCGCTCAGGTGCAGCCTTCATAACCGTAATTTCGAAAGGAAGCAAAAACAATGAAAAAACCAAATCTTGTCCTGCAAACGGACTTTGGTTTGACGACCGGTTTCGTATGCTCGATGTACGGCGTCATCAAAATGATAGACGACTCTCTGGACATTTATGACCTAAACCATGAAATCCGCCCGTTCGACATGAAGCAGGCGTCTTTCCTGCTGGCGGACACAATCCCTTACTGGGCGCCGGGCACGGTGTTTGTTTCCGTCGTCGACCCCGGCGTGGGCACGGCGCGCAAAAGCTGCGTTGCAAAACTGAAAAACGGCAGCTATGTGGTCACGCCCGACAACGGCACGCTCACGGCCATCGCCTCACAAATTGAGGAAGTCCGCGAAATTGACGAGTCCGTCAACCGTCTGCCCGGCAGCGGAAAATCCGGCACGTTCCACGGACGCGACGTTTACGCGTACTGCGGCGGCCGTCTGGCCGCGGGCGTCATCGATTTTGAAGGTGTCGGCCCCGCCTACCCAATCAGCCAGTGCGTTCTGTTCAGCATGGCGGAAGGCAAGGTCTCCAAAGGACTGGCGGAAGGCGAGATTGCCGGCTGCCTGAAGCATTTCGGCGGACTGAGCAGCAACATCGGCGTTGAGAGCTTTGAAAAAACCGGCATCGCGCTGGGCGATATGACGCACGTCACCATCGTTAAGAACGGCGAAACGCTGTTCGATTCCGACGTGCTCTACCACCGCTCGTTCGGCTACGTCGGAATCGGCGAGCCGATCCTCTACAACGGCAGCACGACGCCCTACCTCTCTCTGAGTCTGAACCAGCGGAGCTTTACGGACAAATACCTGCCGCATATCTTCGACATCGGCGAAGATTTCGCCGACTACAAGATCACAATTCGAAAAGCAGAGAAAGGAGCGGGCGAGGCAAAATGAAGAAACCATGTGTTGCAATGCAGACGGATTTCGGCGTTGTGAGCGGCGCGATGATCGGCGTTTGCAAAACCATCGATCCGGAACTGGAAATATTCGATATTTCGCATAACATCCCGAAATTCAACGTGGAAAAAGCCTCGTCGCACCTGCGCGGCGTGCTCCCGTTCTGGCCGAAAGGCACGGTGTTCGTTTCCGTCGTCGACCCCGGCGTCGGCACGCCGCGGCGCGCCAGCGTTGCGAAAACCTCCAACGGTTACTATATCGTGACGCCCGATAACGGCAGTCTGACCGGCGTATTGCAGGAGTTCGGTATCGATGAAATCCGCGAAATCGACGAAACCGTCAACCGCCTGAAAGGTACCGAAAAAACAAGCATCTTCCACGGCCGTGACCTTTTTGCGTACTGCGCGGGAAAACTCGCCGCGGGTGTCATCAACTTCGAAGGCGTCGGCCCCGCCTATCCGGTCTCCGAAATCATCACGTTCACGATCCCGGCGGTCTCCGTCGGAAAAAACGAAGCGCACGGATGTGTATGCGAGCTGATGGAACCCTTCGGCAACCTGGAAACGAATATCCGCATCGAAGATTTCGAGCGGACGGGCATTCAGCAGGGCGACACCGTGCGCGTGGCCATCCGTCACGCCGGCAAAACGGTGTTTGACAAATGCATCCTCTATCACCGCTCCTTCGGATTCGCACCCGAAAACGGAGAAGTCCTCTATAACAGCTCTTCCGGTTTTATGGGCGTTGCAATGAATCAGCAGGATTTTGCGCGCACATATGGTGTGGAAGGCGGTTCGGAGTGGATGCTGGACATTGTAAAGGAGAGTTGCTGATATGGCTTTCCCCTGCGTTGTACTGCTTTCCGACTTCGGCTGCGACGGTGCGGCCGCGTTGCCCGGCGTCTGCAAAAGCGTAAATCCGGCGCTGCCCGTTTACGAGTTGACGCACGACGTGCCCCGCTTTGACATCGCCGCGGCGGCGGCGGTCCTCTCGGACCAGCTTTGTGCCTGGCCTGAAGGCACGGTTTTTATGTGCGCGGTCGACCCGCATTTCGGGTCCGGCGAAAAAGTGCTGGCCTGCCTGACGGCGGACGGCTATACCGTCGTCGGTCCGGACAACGGCTGCCTTGCAGAAGTATTCCGCAATCACGGCGTCGCTGAACTGCGCGCACTGACCGAGCTGAACCAATCCTATCTGGAGCAGGAATCGTCCGCTGTCCCGCACGGCAGAAATCTTGCATACTGCGCGGCCTGCATCGCCGCCGGAACCCCTTCGTTCGAACTAAGCGGAGAACTTCTCGACGTCCCGGTAAACGGCTGACGATCCTTCCCTTTCGGCAAAACCGAAAAAATGCGAATCAACAACCGACATATGGCAGAGCCGGTCGCTTATGCGCCCGGCTCTGCTTGAGGCCGTTAAAAAACTGATTTTTTGACGGGACAACCGCTCTTTGCCTCTCGGCCTGCGGACTCCCAGGCGGCAAAGAGCACAGAGAAACCACCCGTTCCGGGCGATCCGTTCCGCCGGATAAACCGGCGCAGCCGGAAAAGCGGATTAAGGGCTGCGGCCCTTAACAATCCCAAGGACTTTTCTGACAGGCTGAGCAGAGCCGGTCGCTTATGCGCCCGGCTCTGCTTATGCAATATACGTTTTGCGCGTTCAAGCAACGCACGCTTAAATCCCGTTGGCCTCCAGAAAATCTTCCAGAAGGTTCATGCACACCATCTTGCGGTATTCCGAGGAAACGCGCCCTTTGATTGGGTCGATCGCCTGCCTGTATGCAGCGAGGTATTCGCCCCGGATCTGCTTTGCCTGCTCAACGGTCTTTCCGACGAGCATCGCATCGATATCGTCCCGCCGAAGAACCACCGCGCTTACCGCGCCGAACGCCGTTGCGCAGTGCTCGATCACGCCGTTTTCAATGTGCATCAGCCCCGCAAACGACAGCCGCGAAATCGCAAGCGCCTTACGCGCGCCGACTTTCTGATAATAGTACGGGGTCAGCCATTTGGTCGGCAGCAGGATTTCCGTGATGAGTTCGTTCGGCCGCAGATCGAGCTTTTTCCTGCCCAGATAAAACGCCTTGATCGGAATGACGCGTTCGCCCGCGGTACTTGCCAGCTTGAGCTTCGCGTCCGCCACAAAGAAAATCAGCGCGCTGTCGGCTTTGGCGCTGCCGTTTGCGATGTTGCCGCCAATCGTCGCCTCGTTGCGGATGGCGGGCGCGGCGATGCGCTGCAGCGCTTCTTTGAGCAGCGCCGGCGTTTCCGGATGCTCGATCAGCTCGCTGAACGTACAGCCCGCGCCGAGCCGGAGCACGTCCCCTTCCCGCTTAACGATCTTGAGTTCCGGCACGCGGTTCAAAAACAGATACGCGCCTTCCCTGCGTTCGCCGATCATCAGGTCCGTTCCGCCCGCGTAGGGGATTACGTCGTTTGCCGCGCGTATCTTCAACGCTTCCTCCAGAGACGTCGGCACAAATCCGTTTACCATAATCCTTCGCCCTCCTTTGCGGCGATCTGAATCGCCTTTACAATCGCGTTGTATCCGGTGCAGCGGCAGAGGTTGCCGGAGATGCCCTCGCGGATGTCCGCCTCCGTCGGGGTTGGATTCTTCGAAAGGATGCAGTTGCTCGCAAGGATCATGCCGGGAATGCAGTAACCGCACTGCACGGCGGAAACGGACGCGTATGCGGCGTCAAGCACCTTAAACCGCTCCGTTTTGCTGAATCCCTCGATGGTGACGACGCTGCTTCCCTGCACCCGTCCCATGGCGACCATGCAGCTGTTGACCAGCTTATCGTCGATCAGGACGCTGCACGAACCGCATTCGCCCTCCTTGCAGCCGCATTTCACGCCGGTGAGCCGATATTCTTCACGGAGCACGTCCAGCAGGCGGTCCGTGGCGCTGCCTTCATAAACCGTCTCTTCTCCGTTCAGCTGAAAAACAATTCCCTGCCGCATAGTCAGATATCCTCCTTTTCGTCCGCGCGCAACAGCGCGTCCTCCGCGCTGAAGGGTATGTGGTAGATTTTTTTGCCGAGCGCCTGCTCCATGGCGGACATATACGCGCAGGGCGCGCCGACCAGCGGCAGTTCTCCCGCGCCTTTCGCGCCGTAAGGGCCGTCCGGATATTCCTCAACGTGCATATGCACCTGCATGACCGGCACGTCCATCGCCGTCGGAATGAGATAATCCGAAAAGCTGTTGTTGCGGATGCGCCCCTTCGCGTTGGCCGCCATCTGCTCCATGCTCGCATAGCCGAGTCCCTGCAGCAGGCCGCCTTCCATCTGGCCGACCACGATGTTCATGTCCATCGGCGTGCCGACGTCGAAACTGGCCCATGCGCCGAGGATTTCGTTTGTGCCGGTCAGCGAATCGACCTG
>Ga0116151_10000281_pt1 | contig 46007 bp, 40 predicted proteins | sample AD_UKC117_MetaG_FD_89893 | JGI IMG/M metagenome (GOLD analysis project Ga0116151, IMG submission 89893) | Active sludge microbial communities of municipal wastewater-treating anaerobic digesters from Hong Kong - AD_UKC117_MetaG | ecosystem: Engineered > Bioreactor > Anaerobic > Digestate...
ATCAGTTCCGCGCCGTGGGCGGCCATGCGCTTGTTCAGGGCCACGTCGTCGTCGGCGATTTGTTGGGCGACGGCCAGCAGGCGGTCGCGCACGTCGGCGACGCTCCCCAGCTCCTCGTTAGTGGCGGCGCGAAGCTGGCGGGCTATGGCCCAGGAAAGGTTAACGGCCGTTGGCCGGGCCGCGTTCAACACCTTCGCTGCCTCCTCCAGGTCGCGCAGCAGAGCCAGACGGTCGGTGGCCTGGCTTTGCCGGGCGGCCAGGGCCATGCCAAAGGCGGCCGTCGCCCCAATGGCCGGCGCGCCCCGCACCACCATCTCCGTGATGGCGCGGGCGACGGCGTGGTAATCGTCGTAGGCGATCACCTCGAATTCCCAAGGCAGCTGGCGCTGGTCGATTAAATTGACGGTATCTTTTTCGTAATCCCAGAATACAGTTCTCATAGTTTCACTCGTTGTTTGTTGCTTGTCCGCGCCAAATCATAACACAGGCAGAGGGGGGTTGCCAGACGGCCGTTTTGACGGCCGTTTGGCAGCGGGTTAGAATGAGCAAGCTGTCGGCTTCAGGCAGCGGAGTGCTCGATTTATGCGTAAGAAGGGACCATCGCCTATAGCCAAATTGCCTAATTCTCGCTGGTTGATACCGGGAATGGGCATCAAACGCTGGCTGCTGCTCTTGGGATTCGGCGCGCTGGTGGCCGGTATGGGCTTTGTGTACGTCATCCTGGTGCTGCACCGCTACAACTGGCTGCCGGAAGCTATGTACCGTGCCCTGACGTTGCAATTTTTGCCGGTTGCCTGGCGGATCATTCTGCCGTTTGTCCTGGGTGGAGGGATGATGATTCTGGCGGTTTACCGGCTGGGGCATGCTTTGTTGGCTCCCTTTCGCCGGCCAGATGAAGCTGTGTCCGAATCGCTCTACCACTACAGCCGCCAGGGGCGCGGGCCGCACATTGTGGCCATTGGCGGCGGCACGGGGATGCCGTCGCTGCTGCGCGGGCTGCGGGAGTATACGCGGAATATTACGGCCGTGGTCACCGTGGCCGACGACGGCGGCAGCAGCGGCCGTCTGCGGCGTGATTTAGGGTTGCTGCCGCCGGGCGATTTTCGCAACAATATCGCTGCTTTGTCGCGTGACGAGGCGTTGATGACACAGGTGCTGCAATATCGTTTTGGCGCTCAGGTGGCAGAGCGAGAGTCGGCGGGGAACGGCCGTTCCGAACTCCAGGGACACGCTTTTGGCAACCTGCTGCTGGCGGCTCTGACCGGTATTACTGGCAGCTTCGACGAGGCGCTGCTGGCCGCCGAGCGGGTATTGGGCCTGCGCGGGCGCGTGCTGCCTTCCACGCTGGAACCGGTGACCCTGGTAGCCGAGGTGCTGGTGGCTGGGCAGGTGCAGCGCGTCGTGGGCGAGTCGGCTATTCCCGAGTCTGGCGGGCACATCCAGCACTTGTGCCTGGAACCGGAGCAGGTGCGCGCTTATCCGCCGGTGCTAAAAGCCATTTTGCAGGCCGACCTGATTGTGATGGGTCCGGGCAGTCTGTACACGAGTATTTTGCCCAACCTGCTCATTCACGACCTGGCGACAGCGCTGCAGCATGCGCGCGCACCTAAGATTTACATTTGTAATCTTGCCATTCAGCCGGGAGAGACGGATAATTACACTGTAGCTGACCACGTAGACGCAATTTTGCAGCACCTTCCCACAAATTTCCTCGACATAGTTCTGGCGAATGATAACTTAAGCGTGCCGCCGCAAACCGGTGGCGGGCAGACAGTGTATGTGCAGCCTGTCGCCCCGGCTGCGGTGCGCATGATGACGGCGGACCTGGTGGATGAAAAACGGCCGTGGCGCCATGACAGCGCCAAAGTCGCACAGGCGGTTATCAGTTTATTGCCGTAATACGTCACACGTCATGCAAAAAGCGTGACATTTTACCTTCCCTTCCACATAGTGTAAGGGTTACAATTAACAAGATTCAGCTCGCTAACAATCAAACGAAAAGGAGAAATTCGATGACAATTAAAGTTGGTATTAATGGGTTTGGCCGTATTGGCCGTCTGGTATTCCGCCGCGCTTTCCAAATCGAGGGTTTCGAGATTGTCGGTATCAATGACCTGATCGACGTCGATTACATTGCCTACATGCTGAAGTATGATTCGACACACGGCCGTTTCGACGGCGATGTTGCCGTCAAAGACGGTATGCTGGTCGTCAACGGCCACGCCATTCGCGTCACTGCTGAAAGAGACCCGAAAAACCTGAAATGGGACGAGGTTGGCGCGGAAGTCGTGTTGGAAGCCACCGGCTTGTTCCTGACAGACGAAAAAGCGCGCGCCCACATTCAGGCCGGCGCGAAAAAAGTGGTCATGTCTGCGCCGTCCAAAGACGCCACCCCGATGTTTGTCATGGGCGTGAATCATAAGACGTATGCCGGGCAGGACATCGTGTCCAACGCTTCCTGCACCACCAATTGCCTGGCCCCCATCGCCAAAGTGCTGCACGACAACTTCGGCATCAAAGATGGCCTGATGACCACCGTCCATGCCACCACCGCCACGCAGAAAACCGTAGACGGTCCGTCGATGAAGGATTGGCGCGGCGGGCGCGGCGCTGGTCAGAACATCATCCCCTCCTCGACCGGCGCGGCGAAGGCCGTGGGCAAGGTGATTCCCGAATTGAACGGCAAACTGACTGGTATGTCTCTCCGTGTGCCCACGCCGGACGTTTCGGTGGTTGACCTGACTGTGAACCTGGAAAAACCGGCTTCCTACGAAGAGATTAAAGCGGCCATGAAAGCCGCTTCGGAAGGTGAACTGGCCGGTATTTTGGGATACACGGAAGATGCGGTCGTTTCGACTGATTTCCTCGGTGAATCGTGCACGGCCGTGTTCGACGCCAACGCCGGCATTGCACTGACAGACACGTTCGTAAAAGTGATGGCCTGGTACGACAATGAGTGGGGTTACTCCTGCAAATGCCTGGACCTGATCGAGCACATCAGCAAATAATTTGGGCAAATAATCCCGGTTGATATATAAAAAAGGCAGCTCAGGCTGCCTTTTTTGTTTCCTGGCGCTTCTGAAACCAGTAACGCGGCACTCGTTAGTTCGCCCTCAGATTTGCCTAAAGCTAGGACACAGGCTGCGTTACGTTTTATGTTTTACTTTTTTAAAGCCTGACCTTAGAATAGAAGCCAAAATCAGGCGGCGCGCGAAATGACCGTCTGCCGGGAGAGATTTTGGGACCGTTTCCCAGATAAACTGTATGGAATTGAACGAATTAGAAAGGCGCATGCACGCCTTCGTCGCCAGCAAGGGTTGGTACGAACCAACCTCACCCAAACCGCAAACGCCCAGGAATCTGGCGGCGTCGCTGGCCATTGAGGCCGCCGAAGTGCTGGAGCATTTTCAGTGGCGCGAAGAGGTGCGCGACCCGGCAGAACTGGCCGGCGAATTGGCCGACGTGGCGTTGTATTTGCTGCAACTGGCCAGCATCACCGGCATCGACCTGGAACAGGCCATTTTGGCCAAGCTGGCCGTGAACCACACGCGGGAGTGGCCGGAGCCATGAAGATATTGGCGGTGAGTGATCGGGTGTTGGATATCCTGTATCACAGCCAGGTGCGCCAGAATTTGCCCAGCCTGGATCTGATCATTGGTTGCGGTGATTTGCCTTATTACTACCTGGATTATTTGATTTCGGCGTTGGACGTGCCGTTGGTGTATGTGCGGGGCAACCATGATCAGGGGCCGCAGTATACGGCCGACGGCCGTGTCCTCTACGACGTGCCCGGCGGCATGGACATTCACTGCCAGACGGTCAGCCATGATGGGCTGCTGCTGGCCGGCCTGGAAGGGTCGATGCGCTATCGCCCTCAGGCCACGCTCATGTACACGGAGCGGGAAATGCGCTGGCAGTTTTCGCAGTTAGTGCCGCGCCTGCTGATGAATCGCAGCCGATACGGCCGTTATCTGGACGTCCTGGTCACCCATTCCCCGCCCTACGGCATCCACGACCGTCACGATCTGCCCCACACCGGCTTTAAAGTTTTCCTCACCCTGATGCGGCTCTTCAAGCCGCGCTATTTGCTGCACGGCCACATTCACATCTACCGCCCGGACACGCCGCGCGTGACCCAATTCGGCGATACGTCTGTGATCAATGTGTACCCATACCGGATTCTGGACATTACTTAACCGGGTTGGGTGGCGGGCTGGCCGGCCTGTGTAGGAGTTGCGTATGAAAACGGCCGTATCTGTCACCGTCCGCCCCATCATCTGTTAAAATATACGCCGGTATACGAAATCTTGGTCAACATCCGCTTTCGCTTGAAAACGGATGTTTTTGCGTATAGCGAATTTTGAATCCGTGGAGGTAATTTGTGGGCGATTATTTGATTCGCGTCATTGCCAAGGAGGCCGGGATGCGCGGCCTGGCCTGCGTGACGACCGATCTGGCAAACGAAGCCGCGCGGCGGCATCAGGCAGCCCCAACGGCCGCGGCGGTTCTGGCCAGCGGCCTGACGGGCGGGGCATTAATGGGCGCTCTGCTCAAAGTACAACAGCGGCTGGCGTTAAAACTGGAAGGCTCCGGCCCGTTGGGGAAAATGTTGGTGGAATCGGATGCTTACGGCCGTTTGCGCGGCTACGTCGGCAATCCCGACCTGAATTTACCCCTGGTGAACGGCCAACACAACATTGGCGGCGCGGTCGGCGACATTGGCAAGCTGACGGTGGTGCGTGACCTAAAGCTGAAGGAGCCGGTCGAAAGTGTCGTACCGCTGCAAACCGGCACGGTGGACGCCGACCTGACCTTTTTCCTCAACCAGTCGGAGCAGGTGCTCTCGGCCGTAGAAATTGGCGTGCTGGCCGACGAAACCGGACACATTAAAACCGCTGCCGGCTTTTTAATTCAGGCCCTGCCACCTTATGAAGAAAAAACCATTCAACGGATGATTGAGCGCGTGCAGGATCTGCCCCACATCGAAAAAATGCTGGCCGATGGCGAGCGCCCGGAAGATATGCTGGCTTTGATTTTCACCGGGGTCGCTTACGAAGTGCTGGAAAAACGCGAACTGCGCTATGAATGCACCTGCAGCCAGGAGCGTTCGGAGAAGGCGCTGATCAATTTGGGCCGGGAGGGCCTGCAAAACTTGCTGGAAACGGAGGGCGAAGCAGTCGTTCACTGCCAGTTTTGCGGCGAACAGTACCTTTTTGACGCCGCCGACCTGGAGCTGATTCTGGCGGGCATGCCCTAGAGGAACGATGAACGAGGAACGGGGAACGATGAACGTTCAGCATTCATCGTTCCTCGTTCCTCGTTATTCTTCCGGCGGCGGGACGCGGTGCATCTCGAATAGGTCGTTGATGTGGGCGTAGGTGCTGCCGGCAAGGCGGCCGATGGGCTGGAGCTTTTCGGGGAGGATACGGCCGTTTTCTATCACCTCATCGCGCACATGGACGGCCTGGACTTCACCCAGCACCACCGCGCCGCCGCCCGGACCCTCTTTCACCACCACAATTTGCTGCAAGATGCACTCAAACGAAATCGGTGATTCGGCCACGCGCGGTACGCGGATGGTCTGGCTGGGCGCGGGCGTCACGCCGGCCCATTCAAACTCGTTGACGCCGGGCGGGAATTCGGTGGCGGTCAGGTTCATCGCTTCTTTGGTCGTCTCGTCGGTGATGTTGATGACAAATTCCGGCACCTGCCGGATGTTTTCCAGCGTGTCCTTCATTTTGCCGCGCACCGACGACCAGCCGGGGCAGAAGAGCAGGGTCATGGGGTCGGTGGAAACGGCCGTAAAATAACTAAACGGCGCTAAATTCAAATTTCCCCGCGCGTCCATCGTGCTCACCCAGGCAATCGGCCGCGGCACAATCGAGCCGATGATGAGTTTGTAGCGGTCTTGAATCTTCAAGTCGAGTGGATTGATAATCATGGTTGTATGATGCAAGAAGCGGTGCGGATTCTGTAACCTCTTGCGCTCTCCTTCGAAAATAGCTGGAGCAAGAGCTAGAGATAGAGTCTCTCGTGACTTCTTCCTCTCGCTCTCGCTCTAGCTCTTGCTTATGATTCACGGTAGTGTACCGCGCATGAAGTCTCCTCTAATGATGGGGCAGCCAACTGTAAGCATACCCTTCATCTTCCAGCTCGCAAGCGGCCGTCGTCAGGCGCAGCGGGTGGAACGTGTCCACCATCACCGCCAATTCCTCGGTGCGCTCCTTGCCGATGGAGCCTTCGTAGGTGCCGGGGTGCGGCCCGTGCGGGATGCCGTTGGGGTGAATGGTCAGCGAGGCGCGTTCGATGCCTTTACGTGACATAAAGTCGCCTTCGACGTAGTACAACACCTCGTCGGAGTCCACGTTGGAGTGGTTGTAGGGCGCGGGAATCGACAGCGGGTGGTAGTCGAACAGGCGCGGCACAAAGGAGCACAGCACAAAGCCCGGCCCGTCAAATGTCTGGTGCACCGGCGGCGGCTGGTGGACACGGCCGGTAATCGGCTCGAAGTCCTCGATGTTGAAGGCGAAGGGCCACAGGTGGCCATCCCAGCCGACCACGTCCAGCGGGTGGTGGTTGTAGATGAACTGGGTGATGGCGCCGCGCGCCTTCACGCGCACCTCAAATTCGCCGCGCTCGTCGTGGGTGACCAGCTTTTCCGGCGTGCGGATGTCGCGCTCGCAGTAGGGCGAGTTTTCCAGGAATTGGCCGTAGTTGTTCAGATAGCGCTTGGGCGGGGTGACGTGGCCGTAGGACTCCACAAACAACATGCGCTGGGCCACGCCTTCGTCGGGAATGAGCCGCCACATAACGCCGGTGGGGATGACCAGATAGTCGCCGGGTCGGTAGTGCAGGTGGCCGAACTGGCTTTCTAGCAGTCCGGTCCCGTCGTGGATGAAGATGATGTCGTCGCCGTGGGCGAATTTGTACCAGAAGGGCATGGCTTCGGTGGGGCGGCAAACGTAGAGGACGACGTCGTGGTTGCCCATGAGGGGGACACGGCCGTCTACGGCATTCCCCCCTTCCGCCACCGGCGCGGAGCGCAGATGGCGCGGCCGCAGCGGACCGACCTCTTCGTACAAGATTTGGGCGGGCAGGGCGGCCGGGATGCGGGCCACGGCCGTGGGCGGGTGCAGATGGTACAAAATCGACTGAATCCCGGCAAAGCCATGAATGCCCATCACTTCTTCGTGATAGAGACGGCCGTCCGGCTGCCGAAACTGCGTATGCCGCTTATGCGGAATCTCCCCCATTCGATAATAGTAAGTCATATTCGTTTCCTCCAGAATTGGACGCGGATTAACGCGGGTACAGCGGATTTTTACGGATTTTTTGTTGTGTGGGCTTTGCGCTCATTGGAGAATGCTCTGCGTTTGAATTGAGGATTAGGTCCAAAGTTTAGCAGCAAACCGACTTCGATCTGCGAAGCTTTAAGGTAATTAAGGAGTTGCGCTGTGTGTTGTGAGTTTAATTCTTCGACCGCTTTCAACTCTAGAACAACACAATTGTCTATCACGAGGTCTGCAAAATATTGTCCCATTACCAGGCCATCGTAATAAACGTCGATTGCTAACTGCTGGGTAACGTCGAAACCACGTTTGCTTAATTCATGCGCCAGTGCATTTTCGTAGATTCTCTCGAGAAAGCCATAACCGAGCTTGTTGTAAACGTAATAAAACGCTTGCAATATCGCTCTCGTTTTGTCTTCATGCAAGAGTTTCTCTTTTTGGGGCAGGCTTTGGTTCATTGGAATCCTTCCTGTGTAGCCTTAATTGGACGCGGATAAACGCAGATGCGGCGGATTTTCGCCGATATGTTGTCAAAAATCAATAGTTACCATGCACCTTTGAAAATCGCGTCCAATTCTATTCTCTCAATGACCTGTCAACGAGCCATACCCTTCAAAAAAACCGCGTCCATCCACTGCATCCGCGTTCATCCGCGTCCCATTCTCTTATAAATTGCCTCTCAGGTCTTGTTCGCGTTCGATGGCTTCGAAGAGGGCTTTGAAGTTGCCTTTGCCAAAGCCGCGGCTGCCGTGGCGCTCGATGATTTCGTAGAAGACGGTGGGGCGGTCTTCGACCGGCTTGGTGAAGATTTGCAGCAGGTAGCCTTCCTCGTCGCGGTCCACCAGCACGCCCAGGTCGGCCAGTTTGTCGATGGGTTCGTCGATGTGGCCGACGCGCTCTTCCAGGTCTTGGTAGTAGGTGTTGGGCACGCGCAGGAATTCGATGCCATTGTCGCGCAGTTGGGTAACGGCCGTTACAATATCCCCCGTCGACAGCGCCAGATGCTGCACACCCGGCCCGTAGTAATAATCCAGATACTCCTGAATTTGCGACTTTTTCTTACCCTCGGCCGGTTCGTTGATGGGGAACTTCACCTTGCCGGTGCCGTCCTGCATCACCTTGGACATCAGCGCCGAGTATTCGGTGGAGATGTCCTCGTCGTCGAAGTGGATGAGCTGCGAAAAGCCCATCGTCGTGGCGAAAAACTTTACCCAGCGGTTCATCGCCCCCAGCTCCACGTTGCCTACCATGTGGTCGATGTGGGCCAGCCCAATGCCCTTGTGGGCAAACTTGCCTTTGCCGTTGCCCGATTGCTCCGCGCCGTTGCGGGCGGCGTAACCGGGGGCAAACGGGCCGTGGTAGTCGCTGCGATCCACAAACTTGATGAGGGTGTCGCCGTAGGCGCGGATGGCGCTGTAGCGATAAACGCCGTGGTCGTCTTCAACGGCCGTGGGCGCAATCGCTCCCGTCGCTCCCCGTTTCGTCGCTTCCTGGTAGGCGCTGGCAGCGTCTGGCACGCTCAGGCCAATGATGCCCACGCCGTCGCCGTGCAGGTGGGCGTGCCGGGCGATGGGGTGATCCGGGCCGAGCGCGGCCGTGAGCACCAGGCGGATGTTCCCCTGCTCCAGCACGTAGGAGGCCGTCTCGCGGTTGCCCGTTTCCAGGCCGCTGTAAGCGGTGTGGGCAAAGCCGAAGCCGGTGCGGTAAAAATGCGCCGCTTGTCGGGCATTGCCCACATAAAACTCCACGTGGTCCATTCCTTTAATCGGCAAGAAATCTTCAGACATGACTTGTTCTCCTTGAACTATTTGGTTTTCGCGGGGTTATTCGATTGGATGCGGTGTGGGGTGGGGTGCGTCAATCGTGATGCGTGATGCGTGAAAATCGGTCTTCACGCATCACGCATCACGCATCATCCTCGGTTGATCACTTCGGCCAGGCGAGCAATGCCTTCTTCAATGCGGTCCGGGGTGCAGTTGGAGAAATTGAGGCGCAGGCAGTTGGGCGCGGTACGTCCGGGCACGGTGAAAGCCGCGCCGGGGATGAAGGCGACCTGGGCTTCGGTTACGGCCGTTTCCAACACCACCTTCGTATCCACCCCTGCCGCCAATTCCACCCACACAAACATGCCGCCCGACGGCACGGTCCAGCGGGCTTCCGTGGGGAAGTGGCGGTAAAGGGCTTGCAGCATGGTGTCCCGGCGACGGCCGTATTCACCCCGCAGCGTCTCCAGGTGGGCGGGCAAATGCCCGGCGTCCAGATAAGCGGCCACGGCGCGCTGTGTCAGCGCCGACGACTCCAAATCATTGGCTTCTTTTACCACGGTCAGTTTGGGAATTAACGGTTCAGGGGCAATCATCCAGCCCAGGCGCAGCGCCGGGGCCAGAATTTTGGAAAAGGAACCGAGGTAAAAGACCCAATCATCGTCAAAAGCCCGCAAAGGCGGTTCCAGGTGGGAATCATAGTGCAGGAAGCCGTAAGGGTCGTCTTCGATGATGGGTAAGCCGTAGGCGCGGGCCAGGGCAACCAGCCGCAGCCGCTTATCGGGGCTGATACTGACGCCGAGCGGGTTGTGGGCGTCGGGAATCACATACAAAAAGGCGGGACGCGCGCCGTCCGCCAGGAGCTGCTCAATCGTGTCCACGTCGATGCCGGTTTCCAGGTCGGTGGGCACGGGCAGGATGTGAGGGCGGTAGGGGGCGACGGTTTGTTGGATGCCGGGATAGACGATTTCTTCCAGCAGCACCTCGCCGCCGGGGTTCAGGAACAGCCGGGTGAGGATGTCCAGCCCTTGCTGCGCGCCGGTCGTCAGGAAGACCTGCTCTGGCGTCACCTGCACGCCGCGCTCGGCCATCAAGCCAACGATGTGGACCTTGAGGGCTTCGAGCGGCGGGCCATATTGCAGCGCTTTCGGGTCGGCGGCCAGGACTTGCTGCAGGGCGGCGGCGTAATCGGCCGTGGGGAAAAGGGTGGGGTCGGGCAGGCCGCCGGCGAAGGATAAAATGCCGGGTCGGGCGGTGATGGCGATCATCTGCCGCAGCACGGAGCGGCTCATGGAGTGGGTCCAGTCGGCCAGGGTAATGTCGTGGATGGGAGTGGGAAGGATCATTTTTTGTATCCATAAATACCCTAAGGGTTTAGAACCAAACCCTTAGGGTGTTTTTTCATTTATAGAGGCACGGCCGTTGTCGTCTTAATCTCGCTCAGGACGAGGCTGGTATGGATTTTGTCCATGCCGGGGACGGGGGTCAGGGTTTCCAGAATGAACTGTTCCAGGTGTTTGCGGTTGCGGACGATGACTTTGAGCAGGTAATCGGATTCGCCGGTGAGATGATAGCCTTCCAGCACTTCGGGCATTTCTTTGACGGCCTGGCGGAAAGCGGCGACGGCCGTTGGGTCATGCCGCGCCAATGTCACCTGCACAATGCACATCATGTCATACCCGACAGCCTCGTGGTTGACCAGTGTGACGTACTTGTCAATCACGCCCGCCTCTTCCAGTTTGCGGATGCGTTTTTGCAGGCCGGGTGGGGAAAGTTCCACCCGCCGTGCCAGCTCTGCATTGCTGATGCGCGCGTCTTCCTGCAAATAGGTCAACAATGTCCGGTCGATTTCGTCCAATGTGGTGTTCATGCATCCGCCTAGCCTGGTTGGGATAATGAACCAATTGTAATAAATTGGTGAAGGAAAATCAACAGATTTACGGGAATGGTTAATAAACTTAGATAATGGAGGGTTTGGCTAAATCTTGGGGTGGAAAACCCTGACAGGTTTCGGAAAACCTGCCAGGGTCATTTTTCAGGCGGACGGGATGACGCGCATGGGCCATTTACCTTGCTTGCTGTGCAGGTAGGCGGTGCGGCGGCGGGCAAATTCGGGGTCCAGGGTGGAGAGGGGGAGGAGACGGCCGTTATCCAGCCACACATCCGGGTCAATCGCCCGCAGCTTGGTGCTGACCAAAAAGGTGGGATTTTCTTCGTCCCAGGCAAAGCCGGTGGCCGGGCTGACGAGGCGCAGCGTGGCTTGCAGCGCCGCGTCCGGGTGGGCGTGGAGTTTGGCCCAGAGCGGCTCATCCACGCCCCAAATGTCGGCCTGGGTGATGGCCCCGATTTCCAGGCCGCGTTTGATCGCCTGGGCGGTCAGCTCATAGAGCCCCACTTCGCGGAAGTTGGCCCAACTGGCATCGTCGGCGGCGATGAAGGTATGGCCGAGCCATTGGGCGGCTTCCAGGGAGGTGGCGGCGATACGGCCGTTCGCTACCGTCAGGTGCTCCAGCGCGGTCTGGATTTGCGCCTCAGTCGCCAGCCCCAGCCCCTGCGCGTCGCGCAAGAAATAATCCAGTCGGTCGGCGCAAAGGCGTGGCGATGGCTGCTCCAGCAGCGGGAAATTCTCCTCGTGCAAATAGTCACGCCAGAAACGGCCGTGCTGCGCCAGGATGTCCGGCACGTCGGTTTGGGCCAAAAATTCCTCTTTCTTCTCATCGTGGTAGCTCTGGCCGTCGTGGTCGTCAAAAACATAATCCATCACATGGCTGAAAGCCGTGTGGCTGGCGTCGTGCAGCAGCGCGGCGATTTGTTCCTCCACCGAACCGCCCAGGCGGCGCACCAGCAGCATCGCCCCCACCGAATGGTCGAAGCGCGTCACCGGGGCTGTAATGCCAATGAGCGCGCTCACGCCGTGCTGCAGCACCCCGCGCAGCCGTTCCAGGGTCGCCGAAGCCATTAAATCGCGTAGTACCGGTTCGCTGATGGCGACGGAACCGTAAACGTCATCCTGATAATTCATCATTTATTCCTTTCTCGCGTATGCTTCTGGTATCATTGGGAAGGACAACATCCGACCCAAGGGGAAATCATAACCCGTTTGGCCTGAGGATGGAACCGGCAGCTTATGAAAAAACTCTCGCTTCTTCTCGTACTCATTGTCATGTTGGGCCTGATTGGGTGCCGCAGTTCAGCCAAACCGACGCCGACGCCATTCCCCACTGTGCCGGCCTTGGGGACTTATCCGGTTTTGCCGGCCGGCGCGGCCGGCATCCCCATTGGTCTGGCTGATTTGCTGGCCAATCCAGAGGTTTTTGAGGGGAGATTGGTGCAGGTGACAGGGCAGTTTGGCCGCCTGCCGCGCCTGGTGTGTGGGCTGGATCCGCATCCTGGCCCGACGACCTGGACGCTGCAAGACGGCGAGGCGCTTATGCAGGCGGGTGGTTTTGATGAGCCGCTGCACGAATTGTTCCCCGTGGGGCTGACGATGACCGTTTTGGGCCGGGTGGAGCATTGGCAGGGACCCATTGGCTGCGGCAAGCAGGCAGTGCCTAAAGATTTTTGGTATCTGGACGTGACCCGGCTGGTTAATCCTAGTCAGATCGCCCGGGTGACGTTGACCCCGGCCGGAATGGCCGGCCCGGAGCCCGGAGAAACGCCGCAAATCGCGCCCACAGAATTAGGCCCGCCGGAGACGGAGAATCGGGAGCCAACGGCCGTTTCCGCCCCGCCCGCTACAGTTCCCCCCAAAACCGTCCAACCCAATCCCACGCTCAACCTGCCCACACCGAACCCGAATTTAGGCACGGCCGTTACCGGCACCCTCACCGCCACAATGACCATCACGCCCGGCAGCAGCATCGTTACCGTCACGCCGTCTAGCCTCACTCAGACGCCGGGGGTTTCCGCCACGCCTTCACTCACGCCCCGGCCGGGAACGACGTCTACCCCGACGGCCACCCTGGCGCCTAACGTCACCGCCTCCAACACCCCACAGCCAACCGTCACCGACCGCGGTGATATTGGCTATTACGACGCCTTCCCCGACAGCCTGAAAGCCAATGAGAGCCACAATTGGAGCATCACCCTGGAAGCCGGTCAGCCCATCACCGTCAGCGTGATTGGCGAGCCGGACGTAAACCTGGGTCTGCGTCTGTTTTCGCCCAATGGCTCTGTGCTGGCCGAAAAGAACCAGTTTCCGGCCGGCCAGGTGGAATCCGCCTTGCTGGATGTGACCAGCACCGGCGACTACGTGATTCAGGTTTACAGCGTGGGCGGCCGCCAGTCGCGCTATTACATCGCTCTCTGGGATGAAGTGGGCGACTATCGGCCGATGGGCACGCTGCAATCCGGCGTCACCCAGTCGGCGACGATCAACAGTTCAACGACCCAGATTTGGTTTTTTACGGCCGTTGCCGGCCAGACGATCAACGTGCAAACGTCTTCGGCCTCTGGCAGCGATTTGCTGCTCTTGCTGATCGATCCCAATGACGAACTGCTGACTTACCAGTCCACGATCATCGGCGATTTCCGCCTGGAGGAAGATGGCTGGTATTATCTGGAAGTCGAAGAATTTCTGCTGGATCTAAACACCTATCAGCTGACGATGACCTTGGAATAGCCTGTTGGCCCGCCAAATGGGTTGCGGAACGGCCGTTTTGCTTACGTTTCTCATAGGCAACTGTGGTATGCTGCCTCCTCATGGATACCTTGCGCATTTTGCTCGTCGCCGATGATCCGCTGGCGCGTCTGGGCCTGGCCATGCTCCTGGCGGCGCAGGCCGCTGAGCTGGAGGTGATTGCTCAGGTAGACGCCTCGTTTTTGGCCGAGGAGTGGGCGGATCTGGACAGCCAGCCGGACGTTGTGCTGTGGGATGTGGGCTGGGCCGCGCCGGAAGCGCTGCCGGTTCTGGCCGATTGGCCGGTGCCGGTGGTGGCGCTGCTGGCGGATGAGGGGCAAACGGCCGTTATCTGGGCTTCTGGGGTGCGGGCGCTGCTGCGGCGCGAACTGGACCCAGACCGCTTGCTGGCGGCGATTCAGGCGGCCGTGCATGGCTTAATTGTGCTGGATCCGGAATTGAGCGGCGGGGTGGTAACGGCCGTGTCCCCCATCACTCTGCCCAACGAAGACCTGACCCCCCGCGAGTTGGAAGTCCTTCAGCATCTGGCGAAAGGGCTGACCAACAAAGCCATCGCTCAGCAACTGGCCGTCAGCGAACACACCATCAAGTTTCACGTCAACGCCCTGATGAGCAAACTCGGCGCCCAGTCGCGCACTGAAGCCGTCGTTCTGGCTACCCGCCAGGGCCTCATCGTATTGTGAATCCTTCAGACCTGACAAGTTTTCTTAAGTAAACCGCAAAAGGTTTTGGGAATTAGACCCGAAGGGTTTTGCATCAATTTAGTCGAGTATCCCCGGGTTCAAACCCTTCGGGTCTTCTGAAAAATTTCTGCTGATCACTTAAACCTGTCAGATCTTTTCCCTACCCATTCTTCCAGGTTGTCCCTCATCAAACCGCCGATGTGGAATACGGCCGTTTCCCCTATCATCAAAGCAAACGACCATAAAACAAGGAGAATCCCATGAGCAACGTCTTAACTGATCTGTCCGATACCCTGGCCAACACCGTGGCCGCAGCCGGTGCAGGCGTGGTCCGCGTCGAAGGGCGGCGGCGCATTCCGGCCACCGGCATCGTCTGGTCGGCCGATGGGCTGATTGTGACTGCCCATCACGTCGTGTCCCGCGATGAAAACATCCAAATTGGCCTGCCTGACGGCCGTTCCGTGAATGCGGAGTTGGTCGGGCGCGATCCGGCCACGGATACGGCCGTGCTCCGCGCCGAAGCTGACGGCCTGACCCCCTTCACCGAAAGCAACAAGCAAGAGTTGGGCGTGGGCAACCTGGTGTTGGCCCTGGGCCGGCCGGGCAAGACCGTGCAGGCCACTCTGGGCATTGTCAGCGCCCTGGGCGACGGCTGGCGCACGCGTCTGGGTGGCCAGGTAGACCGCTATCTGCAAACGGACGTGGTGATGTACCCGGGCTTTTCCGGCGGACCGCTGGTGGATGCGCACGGCCGTTTGGCGGGCATGAACACCTCGGCGCTGATGGGCGGCGTGAGCCTGGCCATTCCCACGGCGACCCTGGCCCGCGTGGCCGATGCGCTGGCCCGCGACGGCCGTATGAAGCGGGGCTTCTTAGGCGTCAGCACGCAGCGCGTGAAGCTGCCCGACGATTTGCGCGAGCAGTTGGCCCAGAAAAGCGGCCTGCTCATCGTTTCCACCGAGAGCGGCAGTCCGGCGTCTGCTGCCGGCCTGACTTTAGGCGATACGATTGTGACCCTGGACAACGAAAAAGTGCGCGACCATGACGATCTGCTGGCCTTGCTGACCGGCGACCGCGTGGGCACGGCCGTGCCAGTGGGCATTGTGCGCGGCGGGCAGGTGCAGCAGGTGCAGGTGACAATTGGCGAGCGGGCGTGAAGGAAGTAGCGCGTGGCGGGCAGCGAGTAACCCCCGCTGCCCCATTTCGAACGATGTTACCAGATACTTTCAATGAGCAGATGACGGCAGTTATCCAGCAGGTGCGGCGCAGTCTGGTGCAGCTAACCAATGGGCAGATGGGCAGCGGCGCAGGCACGATCTGGCACGCGGACGGCCTGATTCTCACCAACGCCCACGTGGTGCAGCGCCATGCGCCGCAAGTGGTTTTGGCCGACGGCCGTGCCTTTTCCTCCCGCCTGCTGGCCACCGATGAAACGCTGGACCTGGCCGCGCTGGCCATCGAAGCCCATGACCTGCCCACGGTTGAGTTGGGCAGTTCCCGCAGCCTGCGCGCCGGCGATTGGGTGATCGCTGTTGGTCATCCCTGGGGTGTGGTGGGCGTGGCTTCGGCAGGCACGGTGATCGACGTGGGGGTGCCGGTAGAGCTGCCGCGTTATCCGGGAGATCTGATTCAGGTGGGTTTGCAACTGCGGCCGGGTCATTCGGGCGGGCCGATGGTGGATGGGAACGGCCGTTTGGTTGGCATCAACACCATGATCGCCGGGCCGCAGGTTGGGCTGGCGATCCCTCTGCACACCGTCAAACAATTTCTCCGCGATCGGCTCGGGCATGCCAACAAAAATTGAATTTGAGATACGGATGACACGGATTAGACGGATTTTGGGAAGGGATCGTTAGACTCCGTTCAATCCGTCGAATCCGTGTTTCTATTGCCCCTTAGCGCCCGGAGAGCCAGCTTCTGCCGCTAAACCGCTGCTCCGTCCAGGGATCCGCTTCGTTGTGGTAGCCGGCGTTTTCCCAGAAGCCCGGTTTATCAGTCGCCCGAAACTCCAGGCCACGCAGCCATTTGCCACCTTTCCAGAAATAAGCTGTCTTCGGTTCACTGCGGTCAGCGAAGCTGCCAATCACCCCGCGCAGCGGATAGCCGTGGTCTGGCGTCAGCGGCTGCCCGTCAAAATGGGTCGCCAGCAAAAAATTATCCTGCAAGACCAAATCCAGGGGCGTGTTGGTGGTGTAGCCATATTCGCAGTGCTGAACGACAAAGTTAGCTTCGGGCTGCAATTTGATGATGCCTTCGTCTAGCAGCGTTTTAACCGAAACGCCTTCCCAGACCGTGTCAAATTTTGACCAGCGAGTGACACAGTGAATGTCCATGGTGACCTGGGTGCGCGGCAGTTGGTTGAACTCTTCCCAGGTCCACACTTTTTCCTCTGCCACCAGACCAAAAATGCGAAATGTCCAGGTTGCCAGATTGGCTTTGGGAACCGGTCCATAGTGGAGAACCGGAAACTTTTGGGTGAGGGATTGGCCAGGTGGCAGGCGGTTCATCCCGCGCACACTGTCTTCCGCTTCGCGTCGGGCAAATGGATTTTTCATGGTTGTCTCCTGATTCGTTGGATTGAGTAGCGTGTAGCGGGTGGCGAGTCGCAAGGTTTTCCCATTACTCGCTGCCTCGTTAATTGGATGGAGTATAACCGCCATTTCTTACGCGGCGCTTAAGCCGGCATAAACGTTGCGTAAGCATGGCTGCCCGCAGCCGCTGCCTGTTGGATGTTCTGATTTTTTCCCTGCGGTAATTGGACACGGATAGACGCGGATGACCACGGATCGCAATCTGCGCCATTTGCGAAATCTGCGGATTTTCATTCAGGTTGGGCCAAAATTGACCTGACCAGACTCTAACATAGGTTATGCCTCAGGTTATGGCCGCCGAATATAACCAAAGTTAGGCGACGACCAGCCTGGTGGTCTGTTATGCTTATCGTGGTGAAGAAAGGTATTGTCAAGATGAGGAGATAAGGCGTGGCGCTTACGCTTCGTTCGGCAAAAGAGTCTATCGAAAAAGAAACCGCGGCTTGTATTTCTTTCCAGCAGTTTGTGCAGCTGCATGAAACGGCCGTTTATACCTTTTGTTATCGCATGTTGGGCAGTCGCCACCCGGCCGAGTCCGCCGCCGAGTGCGCCTTTCTGGATACCTGCCCCCGGTTTCCGGCCGTCTCGCTGGTGGACGTGTTGACCGCGGCCGTGCTGCGCTGTCGCGAGCAACTGCGCGGCAGCGGGTTGTGGGGCGAAACGGCCGTCAACGACGTGCAACACGTCTTTAACCAACTGCCCGTTCCCGAGCGGGAAGTGATGGCTTTACGCTATGGCTGCCAGTTAAATTTCACCGAGATCGCCTCCATCTTGAACACCTCAGGCGAAGGTGTCCGCGATGCTCTCCGGCAGGCGCGTTGGCACGCAGTCAGCCTGGAGTCGGCCAGATTAGCCAGACAAAATTAAGCTGGGCAGAGGGTTCGGATTTTCGCTCGATGGCGGTTGCCGCCGTTCAGCGCTGTTCAGCGCCCGATTGGCGCGGTTGGAACAATGCCTGGTCTGGTTGGCCAAAGCGAACTTCAGGTATTTTCAGTGATCAGTAGAAAGTATTCAGAAGACCCGAATGGTTTGAAACCTAGGATACTCGACCAAGTTGGTGCAAAACCATTTGGGTCTAATTCCAAAAACTTTTTGCGATTTACTTCAGTCGAAATCAGCAGCAAATATAACCTCGCCTATAACTTTAGCTAGATGCGCGCCATGCCGGGTTGGCCTTAAGCTGTGCTAAACCTCACAAATTTATGGAGATTAATGATGTCAAACTTGTTACGTTTCGTTCTCGTCATCGTTGTGGGCGCACATGGGCTGGGCCACATCCTATTTCTGGTTCCTTTGCTGGGTAAAGCTGATTGGGGCCAGCCGACGCGGTCGTGGCTGTTAGGCGACGGCTGGCTGGCCCGGGGTTTGGGCGGCCTCATCTGGCTGGCGGCGATTGTCGGCTTTACGGCCGTGGCCATTGGCCTGATGAACTCAACCGGATGGTGGCGGCCAGTGGCGATTGCGGCAGCGGCCGTTTCTAGCCTGGGTTTGCTCCTTTTTTGGACCACTCCGGTCAGCTCGCCCGTCCTGTCTGCCCTGGTTTTTAATTTGATGGTGTTGGCTGCCTTGCTCATCTTTCACTGGCCGCCCGTCGTTCAGCCAACCGGTTAACGATCGAGATGTTTACCGGGCTCAATCAGGTCTTCGCCTGAAAGAATATTTGCAGATCCTATGGGAGAAAACATGTTCACAAAAAAGCGATTAAGCTTGACCCTACACCTGTTCATTACTTTATTAATCGTCATGCTCTTGGTTTCAGCCTGTTCTCCGGCGGCCACGGCGCCTGAGCCCACGGCAATCGCCGAACCAGCGGCCACGACGGCCCCAACGACTGAACCTGCCACGGCAACGGCCGTTTCCGCCGCCGATTCGCTCAGCTTTTCTTTGGATACCAGCAGCATCGTCGCCACTTACCAGACTGAGACGGTAACGGCCGTACCGGCCAGCGATAACGTCCCCTACTGGGAAGTGCTGCCTGAATATACGCGGGTAACCCTCCAGGGCTACCCCATCACCAACCACCTCATGCAGCCGCAGATCTTCATCTATCCTGTGGAGGAGCTGAAAACCGTCAATGAAGGCGCCGCCGCAATAGTTGCGTCGCTGCAATCTCTGCTGCAGTCGCCGCAAGAGATTGCCCCGATGCCTTTCCTGCCGTTGTTTAACGCCGCCCAAGTGATGCACGCCCAGGTTCAATACCTCGACTTCAAAAACGGCCAGGGACTGCGCTACCTGACTGAATTTGACCAGGGGATATTGCCTATCAACAACTACGAGCTGATTTACACCTACCAGGGCCTGACCAGCGACGGTAAATATGTTGTGGCGGCTGTGCTGCCAGTCACCCATCCTGGCCTGCCGGCGGACGCCACCGTTACCGGCAATGAGCCGCCGGAATTCAGCAGCGATTTCCCGGCTTATCTGGCAAACGTGGTCAGCACGCTGAATTCACAGGCCGCAACTACCTTTACGCCCGATTTAACCCAATTAGATGCCATGATGAGTTCTCTGGAAATCAAATAAGCAGGCAGTTCGTCAGGCGAAAGGATGGCGACTGGGAGAAATCTTTTAGGGTAAGATACTGAAAAGGATTCCTCCCGGTCAGCCACTGCCCGCTTTACCATCCCACGGCCGTTCCATCATTGCGCGGCTCGCTGCCGCCAATCAGAACACCGCTGGCCGGGTCGCGCACGATAACCTGACCGCCGCCATAATGAAACGGCATTTCGCCAGGATAGAGCTGGTGACCGCGTCTCTGCAAATCAGCGCGGATGGGGGCGGGCACGGCCGTTTCCAGGCCAAATTCCAACCCGTGCAGCCAGTTAAAACGCGGCGCGTCCAGCGCCGTTTGCGGATCCATGCCAAATTCCACCAGGTTCAGGCCCACCTGCAAATGGCCCTGCGGCTGCATAAAGCCACCCATCACGCCAAAGCTGCTCCACGCCTGTCCATCTTTGGTGATGAAGCCGGGGATGATGGTGTGATACGGCCGTTTCCCCGGCGCGGCTTCATTCGGGTGGCCCGGTTCCAGGCTGAAGTTCGCCCCCCGATTTTGCAGCTGCACCCCGGTCGTGCCCGCCGTCAGGCCGCTGCCGAAGCCCATGTAGAGGCTCTGAATCCAGCTCACCATGTTGCCCTCGCCATCGGCCACGGTCAGGTAGACGGTATCGCCGTGGCGGGGCGGGTTGCCGGCCAGCGGCGGCCGCGCCCGGTCGAGATCGATCAAGCTGCGGCGTGCTTGCGCGTAGTCATCAGAGAGCAGGCCGGAAACAGGCACTTCGGTCTGGCGCGGGTCGGCGATGTAGGCTTGCGCGTCGGCGAACGCCAGCTTGATAGCTTCCATCAAGACGTGGTAATAGTCCGCTGTGCCGTAACCCAGCGCAGGCAAATCAAAGCCCTTAACGATGTTCAGCGCCAGCAGCGCCGTCAGTCCCTGCCCGTTGGGCGGAATTTCGTGGAAGGCGAAGCCGTCGCCGTAGCTGGTCTGGATAGGCGTTACCCATTCGGGCCGGTAGGCGGCCAGATCGTCCTGGGCCAGCACGCCGCCGGCCGCCTGCACACAGCCGGCGATCTGGCGGCCAATGTCGCCGAGGTAGAAGGCGTCTGGTCCGTCGTTGGCGATGGCGCGTAGGGTTTGGGCGAATTCGGGGTTTTGGAAGCGGGCGGCAGGGCGGGGCGAACGGCCGTTGGGCAACCAGACACGTCGCGAATCCGGGTGACCGCTCAGTTTTTCCGTGGACGCTTCCCAGGCGCGGGCGATGCGCTGGCTGACCGGATAGCCTTGTTCGGCGTAGTGAATGGGCCGCTGCAAAATCGTGTCTAGCCCCATTGTGCCAAATCGTTCCAGGGCGGTCTGCCAACCGCGCAAGCTGCCCGGCACGGTGACGGTAAGCGCGCCGGCAGTGGGCATCTGGTCAAAACCCTGTGCGCGGACGAAATCGGCTGTCAGCCCCTGCGGCGCCGGACCGCTGGCGTTCAGGCCAAAGAGCTTCTGCTCGCTGGCCGACCAGATCAGGGCGAAGGCGTCGCCACCGATGCCCGTGGAGCAGGGTTCCACTACGCACAGCGTGGCCACGGTGGCGATGGCGGCGTCCAGGGCATTGCCGCCGGCTTTGAGCACGTCGAGTCCAGCCTGTGCAGCCAGCGGCTGGCTGGTGGCCACCAGACCGTTGGCGGCGACAAGGTTGGAGCGGCGGCTAGGGAAGGAGTAGGTTTCAAAATTCATTGGGCTGCCTTTTGGAAATTGGCGGGTGGCGATCAGCTGATTGCTGCTTCCAGTTGCAAATCTCCGCATCTAAAATTGGTTTACGTAAAATTTCTTGACATCGAACACCTGTTCGCTTATAATAACAGAACAAATGAGCGACAGTCGACCTCGTTGGTAAATTTGGATTATTTTGAATGGGGAACGGCCGTCTGTCAAGGAGTCATTGACATGAGCAAAAAGCCCCTGTCGAAACGGCAGCAAAGCATTTTAACGTTCATCTACGAATATCGGGAAGAGCACGACCGTCCGCCGACGATTCGAGAAATCGGGCGCGCCGTTGGGATTAGCTCCACTTCGGTGGTTAACTATAATCTGACGCGTCTGGAGGAGCGCGGTTATCTCAATCGAGATGCCGAAGTCTCGCGCGGGATCAGTTTCACCGACAAAGCCAACGAGTTTGTCGGTGCGGTGGTGGAGAAAGTCAACGATGTCGCCACGGCCGTTGTTGAAAGCGTGGGTGGCTTGATCAAAATCCCCCTCATGGGCGACATTGTCGCCGGTGAACCGATCGAAGTGGGCAGCGGCGATTTTGCCGTCTACGACGAAGATGACGCCATCGAGGTTAGCTCGGCGATGTTAAAAGGGCGGGTCGACGATCTCTTCGCCCTGCGCGTCAGCGGGGAATCGATGATCGATGCCATGGTCAACGATGGCGACATCGTGATCATGCGCAAGGCGGAGACGGCCGCGAACGGTGACATGGTGGCCGTGTGGCTGGCCGGTGATACCACGACGCTCAAATATTTTTACTATGACGGCGACCGCATCCGGCTGCAGCCGGCAAATCCGACGATGGACCCGATTTACGTGGAGCCGGAAGACGTGCAGGTGCAGGGCAAGGTGATGATGGTCCTGCGCCAAACGGCTTAATGATTGGAAAAGCGTAGTTGAGAAAGGACGGCCGTTGCTGGCCGTCCTTCTTTTTTATCTTGTCATTGGAACTATTGTTCTAAATCTTATGGCTATTAGCAGAGAAAGGCGACGGATGCTCCAGGAGCAGCGCCTGAAGCATCGGTATGAAATTCAATCCCGGCAGATTGAGCGCGTGTTTGCTCGCCACCAGCTGCCGGCCGAAGTGAATGGCGGTGTGGCCGGCCAGCGATCCATTCGGTTTGATCTGCAAACGCAGTTGGTCACCGGTTGGGACCGTCTGCGTGATCTGGCCGGGGAGTTGAAGTCCGCCCTGGGTGTGCCCGACGTGGCCTTTAGCCGGCGTGACGGCCGTTGGCAGTTGGACGTGGCTTTTAAGGAAGATCCCCCGGTTGCTTTATTGGATTTATTGGTGGGGCTGCCCGATTTACCACCGCTTACAGCGGCGCTGGGATTATCGGAAGACGGCCGTCCCATCTTATTGCAGTTTGACGCGAAAGATATGACTCATATTTTGCTATCCGGCTCTAGAGGAGCGGGCAAGACGAGTTTGATCCGCACCATGGCCGCCTCATTAGCCCTGACCAATCGCCAATCCAATGTCCAGCTCATCATCATGGAGCCGCAGACTGGCGGAGCCAGCCCGGCGTATACGGAGCTAGAACCGCTCAATTTTCTGCCACACATGCTGACTTCGGTGATTTATGATGAGCGCACGGCCGTTGAAACCCTAAACTTTTTGGTCAATGAAATGAGTTACCGGGAAGAAAGCAGCGTGCTCGTGCCCAATCTCATCGTCTTTATCGACCAGGCGGCCGCCTTCATGGAATCGGGCGGCCCGACAGTGGTCGACATGATTACTCCCCTGGTGCAGCGGGGTGAAAAAGTTGGCATTCATTTGATTTTAAGTACCGAGCAGCCCGACGCCGAAGTGTTCGATGCCAATATGCGCGCCAATCTGCCGGTGCGCGTTGTCGGGCGAACAGCCAACCGGCGCGCGGCGCGCGATGCCACGGGTCTGGAGCATAGCGGGGCCGAGAATTTGTTGGGCAGCGGCGATTTTATCGCAGTCACCAATGGGCGAATGATTGGATTTCAGGCGGCGTATATTGGCGATTATGACCTGCACATGAGCCTGACGCAGCTGCGTCGTCCGCCGACGCCTACTTTGATGGCGCACCCGCACTTCATCCGTCCGAATTTGCATGACCATTCGTCACCTGGCGAAGAAGTTAATAAGCCGACCGTGATGTTTTTTGACGCCAACGGCCGTGTCTCGTCCACTAAAGGGGAAAAATAATGAACGTGGGGATGTTGTGGCTGGATAACGACCGGCAGCGGTCATTGGACGAAAAAGTAAACCGGGCGGCGGAGTATTATCTGGAGAAATACGGCCGTTCGCCAGAACTGTGCCTGGTCAACAGCCGCTCGCTAACTGAGAAAAAAAAGGTTGGACAAATCGAAGTCCAACCTGCGCCAACTGTCTTACCCCACCATTTTTGGCTGGGCATGAAGTCTTAATTTTGTGGCTGTCTAAGGCAGCGGTTCCAGCAAGATCGACCGGTTGCCGCCTTCGATAAATGTCATCTCTGCCTTGAAAAGTTGGCCGCTGGGAACCCTGAGTTCTCGGCTGATGGGCGAGCTTGCTTCTGGCGATTGATTAATGAACTCCAGAATGTCCCCCTGCAAAATATCATCAATCGACTGACCAATCGGATTTTCCCCATCGACAAAACCAAGATGTTTACGCGCCGCCGAATTGCTCAGCAAGAGGCGGTTTTTAGGATCCAGGACCATGATCGGGTCGTCGGATAGATCCATCACAGCGCTCAGCGTGTTTTTCTCGCGCTCAATCTCGCTGTAAATGTTGGCGTTGTTGATGGCGATGGTGGCATAGCCGCCCAATGCGGACAGGGCGCGGGTGTCGTTGCTGTCGAACGAGGTTTCTTTCAGGCGATTGGTTACGCCCAGGACGCCAATGGGCTTGTTTTGCAGGATCAGCGGGACGTAAATGAGGGATTTCACCAGGAGGGCAGTGTGGGTGCGTTTCCACTGGGAATCGTTGCCGATGGCAATGGCCCGTTTGGTTTGCAGCACCTTGCCGGCCAGGCTGTCGGAGACGCGCTTGCGCATGGATTGGGCTTTGGAATCCAGGTTTTTCGAGGCGCGAATGTACAGTTCGCCCTGTTCTTCATCCAGCAGCATCAGCGAGCCTTCTTCGGCGCCGACGACGTAAACGGCCGCTTCTACCACCCGGTGCAGCACTTCCTCCAGATCAAGCGAAGAGGCGACCGATTTCCCCACGCCGTACAGAACGTTGAGTTCTTGGGCACGGCGCTGTAATTGGGAATTGCTTTCCATCAACTGCTGAACGAGCTGGTCCCGTTCCCGGGCCAGACGGCTTTCGCGCAGCGCTTTGTCTACGGATTCGCTGATCTCGTCGGCATCGAAGGGTTTGATCACATAGTCGCGAATACCCAGGCGGAAGGCGGCTACGGCCGTTTCTTCCGAGCCGTGCGCCGTTGCCAGGATGGCCGGAATCTCAATCCCCCGCTCCTTGAGCTTTTCCAGTACCTCCAACCCGGTGAGGCGCGGCATTTGCTGATCGACGATCATCAGATTTGGCTCTTTGGCAATCGCCATTTCCAGCCCCATGAGGCCGTTGGAGGCGGTTAGAACTTCAAATCCTTTGGGCTTCAGTATGTATTCGCTTAAAAAGTCACGAATTTCTTCGGAATCATCAATAATCAGTACGCGTTCGTACATATTGAGCCTTTCCTTAGGAGCATTGCGAGGTTATGACCCTAGTTTACTACTCGCTGGTTGACATGGCAAATCGGAGGGTGTGTTTGGGTTTGCATTCAAGCGTTTGGCAAAATGGCGCCTTGCGGTCCATGCCGGGCCATGTCATTGGCCGGTTGTTTGCCGGCAGTTTCCGGCTGTTGCCCCAAACTTTGCGGCAATTGGCGACCTGGCTGCCCTGCTGCCTGAGAATACTTGCCCGCCAGGGGGGCATGGGATAGCATGACGCGCTTATGAGAAGATATGCAGTTCATTTCGTGATGGGGCGGAACGGCCGTTTCCTCATCGCTATCCTGGCCATTCTAATTGCCATCCTGGCTCTGGGCGCCTGCGACGACACGCCGGTTGTCGATGTCGTGGTAACTGAAGTGGTGACGATTGAAGGCTTTGAAGAGGTTGTGACGAAAGTAGTGCAGCAGACGGCTACGCCGACGCCGGTCGTCATCAACCAGCGACAGCCGGTGGTGTTGGACGTTGGCATGCCTGGGGTTTTCCCCAACATCGATCCGCAAAAAACCGACGACGACAACAGCGCCACCCTGATGGAGAATTTGTTTGCCGGCCTGACCAATTTCAACCTATCCACCAACCTGGTCGAGCCGGAACTGGCCAAAGGGTGGGAAGTCAGCCGCGACGGCCGTGTCTGGACTTTCTTCCTACGCGACGATGTGTATTGGGTTCGCGCGCCGGAAAGCGTCGTCGTCGAAGACGCCTTGCCCCAGCCGGAGATTGTGCGCCCCGTGGTGGCGGCGGACGTGGTAACGGCCGTGCACCGCGCCTGCCAATCGGCCACCAAAACGCCCGAAGCCTTCATTCTCTTCATCATTACCGGCTGCGAACAGGTGTATGGCCTCACCGAAGTCGCGCCGGGTGACCTGGACGCCATCGGCGTAAAAGCCATCGACGATTACACTCTCCAGATCACCCTCACCAAACCGGCTGGCTATTTTCTCACCATTACCAGCCTGGATCTGCTCAAGCCGGTCCCGGGAGAGCTCATTGATGAATTTGAGGACGACTGGCAGATGCCCGAAAACATCTACACCAGCGGCCCTTACCTGCTTACCTCTGGCGCCATATCGGAAAAGCGCACCATCCTCCAGCGTAATCCCGAGTGGCCGCTGCCGCGAGGCGGCAATGCGGAAGTGGTGAACATTTACTTTTTCGATGACGACCAGGGCATGGTCGACCTGTGGCTAGATAAGCAGTTGGACATCGCGCCGCTGCCCTCGGGCAGCCGCGAGGAATTCTTGCTGGAAAATGCCCCGCGCGCCCGCCTGGTCACCGATCAGACAGTTTTTTACATCGGCTTCAACTTTGAAAGCGGCGTGTTTCGTGATCCCAACGTGCGGCGGGCCTTCAGCGCAGCGATTGATCGCGATTTGCTGGCGCAGGATTTGTACCAGGGCCGGGCCGAATCTCTGCGGCATTTAGCGCCGCCGGGTGTTGTGGGGGCGCCGGCAGTGGATGTGACCGGTATGGGATACAACCCTGATTACGCCCGCCAGCAGTTGGCTGAGAGCAGCTTTAGCAGCTGCCGCCTGATGCCCAACATTAGATTTACGGTCAGCTCGCTGGATCTCTCGCTGCGGCAGGCGGAGCTGATTCGGTCGATGTGGATAAAGGAGTTGGACTGCACCGAGGAGCAAATTATTCTGGAGCAGGTGCAGTTTGGCACGCTGCTGGCGAACACGCGGGCGGAGGCCGGGGGGGTGCGTCCGGACGTGTGGGAACTGGGCTGGTCGTCATATTTTCCCGATGAGCAAAACTGGGTGAACGAACTGCTGCACTGCTCAGACAGCGAGAATCGGATGATACGGCCGTGTTCCAACCTCGATGACCTGATGCGCCGCGCCTCGCAATCGATCGACTTGCAAGAACGGCTTGATCTCTACCGCCAGGTGGAAAATGGCTTTTTTGGCGAAGGCGGGGAAACGCCCATCGTACCTTTGTACGTGCGTGGGGATTTGTTGATGCAGCAAAACTGGCTGAATTTTACGCCGGCTCATTTTGGCGGTGAGCAGTACGACACATACGTCATTGATGCCGAGTTGAAACGCCTGGAGCGCAGCCGCTGATGGGCGAAAGCGGTTGGCTGAGCCAGGCGGCGGCCTGGGGTGTGGCGTTATCTTCGCCGCAAGTGGCGCAATTTGGGCGTTATCTGGCGCTGCTGCTGGCCTGGAATGAGCGCTTAAACCTGACGGCCGTACGCGAACCCGCAGCCATCGAGCAGCGTCACTTCCTCGATTCACTCTCGTGCGCCTTGGTGACCGGGGATTTGAACGGCCGTGCCTTCATCGACGTGGGCAGCGGGGCCGGCTTCCCTGGTCTGCCGCTCAAAATCCTCTTCCCGCAAATGCAGTTAACCTTGGTAGAAAGCGTCGCCAAAAAGACCGACTTTCTCCTGACGGTGGCTGCGGATTTAGGCTTTGATGATGTGGCGGTGGTGGTGGAGCGGGCCGAGACCCTGGGCCAATCGCCGGCGCACCGAGAGCGGTACGATTGGGCGGCAGCGCGCGGCGTGGCGGAAATGCGCGTTCTGGCCGAGTATTTGCTGCCTTTGTGCCGGGTTGGCGGGCAGATGTTGGCGCAAAAAGGGAGTGGGGCGATGGCGGAAACGGCCGTAGCGGCCCAGGCCATCGAGACCTTAGGCGGCGGGACGCCGCACTTTACACCCGTGCACCTGCCGGGCCGCGAGGAGAGCCATTACCTGGTGGTGATCCCCAAGGTGGCGGCCACGCCTTCTGCTTATCCGCGCCGACCGGGGATGCCAGGGAAACGGCCGTTATAACTCAATCCGTAATCGGCGTGCGGCCCACAGTCGTGCGATAAAGCGTTTGCGGCGGGGTGATGCCCTTCAGGGCAATCGGTCCGATCTTCTCAAAGCGAATGGTGCGCAGAAAATCCGGCACTTTTTCATGCAAAGCCTGGTACACCACCTGCGAAATGATAATCTGCCCATCTTCCGCCAGGTCCACCAGGCGGTGTGCCGTGTTCATTGGTTCGCCCACCATACGGTAGCTCATGCGCGATTCCGCCCCCACATTTCCTAAAACCACGTCCCCCAAATCCACGCCAATCCCCAGACCCAACTCTGTGCCTGCCTGCTCATACCAATCCCGCCGCAGCACGTTGAACTCTTGCTGCATGGTCAGCGCAGTTTGCAAGGCGCGCAGCGGGGCATCTGGCTGGTCAAACGGCGCGTTGAAGCCCACCAGGATTTCGTCACCAGTCATTTCAAAGACGGTGCCGTCGAACTCCAGGGCAATTTCCATCATTTTGGTAAAGAACTGATTCAGCTGGTTGATGGCTTCGTCAGGCTCAATCTTCATGATCATGCCGCTGGTCCAATTGCGCAGGTCGGCAAACATCACCACAGCGCGGCGGCGTTCGCGCCGCGAAAGCAGCCCTGGCTCGTAGGACATCACATGCTCTACCAGCCGTTGGCCCATGTAGCGCGAAAACGTTTCTTTCAGCAGTTGTTGTTCGCGCCGCTCTTCCGCCAGGCGCATTTCTTCGATTTTCTTGAATTCGGTTACATCTTGAATAACGGCCGCATACCCGACTTCTTGAATTGGGGAGATGCTGGCGTATAACGTCTTGCCGTTTTCCAGATGGACTTCCTCTGGGGCGACGCGCCCGGAGGCGGTTTTAAAGATCGGTAGCAGCAGCCGTAATTCAGGAACGTCACGAATCGATTTATTGGTCACTTCCTGGGCGTCCAGGCCAAAGAGAGCCTCGGCCGCATTGTTGATGCGGGTGATCAGCCAATCTTCGTCTGTGGTGATGATGGCGTCGGTGGATTGGGTGAGAATGGCGCCCAATTTGCGCCGCTCTTCACTGATTTCCGTGAAGTAGTTGGCGTTCTCCAAAGCTGAGGCAACCGAAGTGCCAATCGTTTCTAACAACGACAAGTGCTGTTTGTTGAAATAGCCTACCTGGGGATGGTTCAGGATGATAACGCCCACCACCTTGTTCGGGCTGACCAGGGGCACGCCAATGGCAGAGCCCTGCTCCAACGGGTCGTCGGGCAGGGTGATCCAGCGGCTGTCTTGCTGAATGTTTTCGATGATGTCGCCCAGGCGGTGGCGCACCAGCCAGCCGCCCAGACCACGGGTCATCACTTCGTTGGTCACCCGGTCGCTAATTTCCACTGCTGAACCGGCGCGCACGAGGAACTTGTGGTCTACTTCGCCCGCTTCGTTCAGCAGCATGATGTTGCCTTTGATCGCCCCAACGGCTTTTTGTGTTTTGTCGATGATGGTGGCCATTAGGATGTCTGGGTCCAGTTCGGCGCTGATGGCCTGGCTGATGTCATAAAGCAACTGCAGGCGGTTGCGCTCTTCTTCCAGCCCCACTCTGGCACGTTTAAGGCGAATGAGGGTGCGCACCCGGACGAGAAGTTCTTCGCGGTTATGGGGGCGGGAGAGGAATTCGTCGGCGCCGGCTTCTATGCCTTCAATCCGGTAATTAATGTCGCGCAGCGCGGTAACCATGATCACAGGGATGATGTGGGTGGGCGGAGCGGCCTTTAATTGTTTGCAGACTTCGAAGCCGTTGATGTCGGGCATCATCACGTCGAGGAGGATGATGTCTGGGTCGTGCTCGCGGGCGATGCGCAGGCCATCGTGACCGTCGTGGGCTTGTAAAATTTGGTACCCTTCCATGCTGAGCTGGGAAGATAGAAGCAGGCGATTTTCCGGGCTATCGTCGATAACCAGGACGGTATCTGGCGTTTCGAGAGAACTTCCAGGTTTTTTCACGTTAACTTCTCTTATTGGCAAAGGGCGATTTTGGCTTGGCGGGATGTGGTCGCCCTTTGGTCAGAAATGGAGCTGATCCTACGTTGTTGTTTGGATACGGCCGTTTGCCACCTGAAAAATGGCCGCTTGCCTGAGAAAGTCTTGGGTAAACATGGTGGGGTCGGTGGCGGTTAATAATGCCTGGTTTGCCCCTTTTACATAATCTAACAATAAAGCGCGGCGGTGTTCGTCTAATTCTGCCACGACTTCGTCTAATAGCAAGATGGGCGTTTCGCCGGTAAGTTTGGTCATCCAGTTGATTTCTGCCATCTTGAGGGCCAGAAGGGCGGTGCGCTGCTGGCCGCGCGAGCCATAACTGCTCAGGGCACGGCCGTTTAATTGAAAATACCAGTCATCCCGATGTGGTCCGACGCTGGTGGCGCCTCGGGCTATGTCGGCCTGGCGCACGGCCGTTAACGCCTGGCTATAGCGCGCCTGAATGGCTTCTGGTTTGGTCTGATTTTCTTGCAGCCAAAGGCCCAACTGGCTCAATTCGGGCAGTTGGCCGTTGCGTCCAGTTCCGGCATCTTCCAGACGCGGCAGGTAATGCAGGCGGATGGTTTCGCCGCCATCCGTCAGCTCTTCATAATGAATTCGCTGAGCTTCACGAGAAAGAGCTTCCAAAAATGTCGCCCGCCGGGCGAAAATCTGGCTGCCCAGCTTGATGAGTCTCTCCGAGAACACAGGCAAAACTTCTGGCGAACCACTCCCCTCCGCAATCTGGCGCAGGAGTGCATTTCGTTGTTCCAGCACCTTATTGTAATCGGAGAGGCGGCGGCAGTAAACCGGATCAATCTGGCACAAGGTGATATCCAGGTAACGGCGGCGCTGGCCGGGTGTGCCGTTGATTAACTGGATGTCCTCAGGCAAAAACAATACCACCCGCAGATTGCCCAACAAGTCCATCAGCCGTACTTTACGCCTGTCGACCAGCACCTCGCGCCGGAAACTCCGTTTGTTTTGTCGTAAGGCGGGGTTTTGCTCCAGGATGAGGCGCATTTCCACGTGCCGCTGGCCGGTTTCGGTTGCCAAATGGGCCTGAATGCGGCCTACGATAATGGGGTCTGTTGATTGCAGGGCTTCCCAATTGATGAGCTGCTGATCCTGGTCGGCTTGCGGGGAGCGGGTGGTCGCCAGGTAAAAGATGGCTTCCAGCAGGTTGGTTTTGCCCTGGGCGTTGTTGCCGTGCAGCAGCGTGGGACCAACCGGCAGGTCTAATTCTAGACGGCCGTAATTGCGAAAATTAGTTAATGACAGGTGAGTGATATGCATGAGCAGTACAATGTAACATGAGCCTTGATGGCATATCTTCATTCTAGCATAAGCGAAAATTATTGTCATAAATACCTGGCAATTATCATCGCCAGAGTAAAGTCCTTGACAACGGCCGTGTCCTGGTCGCCAAGACGTGTTGCGATGCGCCCCCCACCATGCTATCCTTGATCCTTATCCTGGCCACGACCTGGCGTTATCTTCAGCACTTTTCTCCGGGGAACCATCCCTTTTGCCGAACGCCAAATAGATAGGGGCCTGCAAAACTGTAAAAAAGGTGTTCTATGGATGAAAGTAACCGCTCTGGTCGTTCACCCTTAACCATCATTCTCCTGATCATTCTCGTGGTCATTGTTCCTCTGGCTGTTGGTCTGTTGGCTGCACCCCGCCTCATACCCGAACCGAAAATCGGCGTCATCCGCCTGAATTATGAAATTGCCGCCGATACAGCCTTCGAGATTACCGAGCAATTGGCTTATGCGCGCAACGATCCTGCCATCAAAGCCGTCGTCCTGGTGATTAACAGCCCTGGTGGCTCAGCCGCCTATAGCGAGGAGCTGTACCTGGACGTTTTGGAAACACGCCGCCAGATGCCGGTGGTCGCCACGGTCGATTTATTGGCCGCCAGCGGCGCCTATTACATGGCCGCCGCCGCCGACGAAATCTACGCCAAGCCCACTTCCAACGTGGGCAGCATTGGCGTGATCGCCTTCCTACCCGGCGACGTCTATCTGGAAGAAGATTTGCTGACCACCGGGCCTTACAAAGCCTTTGGCGGCACGCGCGATGGCGTGATTCGCCAGATTGAACGGGCCAAATTTGCCTTTCTCCAGGCAGTGGAAACCGGACGCGGCGAAAAATTGACCATCGACCCGCAGACACTTTCCCGCGCGGAAATCTATACCGGTGTGCAGGCGATGGAATATGGCCTGATAGACGGCCTGGCGGCTAACGAAGAAGTGCTGCGTCGGGCGGCTGACATGGCCGGCCTCAATCATTATGAAGCGGTGGAACTGTATCCGCTGACCTTTCCGGATGGGTCCGGGCTGACGCAGCCGGCTTTTCAGGCGGCGTCTCTGGACGTGGCGCGCCTCTGGGCGCCGCCGACCAACCTGGCTCCTGGCCTGTATTACCGCCACGTTACCCAGTCTGGCGGCCAATAACTTTATCTTCGTCTGACAGCAGGCGATTGCCACAAGGTTGAATTATGCGTAAAGCTATCTTATTTGTGCTAATTTTTATCGGGTTATTGGTTGCGCCCTTTGCCGTGCGTTATTTGCAGTTTTATCGCCTGTCGGCGGCGGAGAGGGCGCCCGTGCCGGTTTATGAGCCGGCCGACATTCAGCCGGTGCCCACGCCTGACTCATTTGCTTTTGTGGATGTTCCGGCTGTAAGTGACGGGCTGGTTTTGCTGGATGAGGCGCATCGCAACAATTTTCAATTGGACGACATCAGCTACCTGGACGGCCGTCTCGCGGCGCGCGGCTTTGAACTGCTGCATTTTACCGACGGTGACCTGGCGCGGCAGCTGCGCCCCGTCACAGCCTTCATCACCATTGCGCCGCTGGACGCGTTTAGCCAGGAAGAGATTCAGGCCATCGACGCTTTCATCTCGCGAGGCGGCCGTTTGCTGATGATTGGCGACCCCACGCGCTTCGAGGTGGTCGTGGATGAGTCGGATCCGTTTGCCTTCACGTTTCAACTGGACACTGACCGCATCCCATTGAACAGTCTGGCCAACGAGTTCGACCTGATTTTTAACGGCGATTACCTCTACAACACCGTGGAAAACGAGGGCAATTTCCGCAACATCATTTTAAAACAAGCGGGCATGGGCGAAGGCGACCTGCTGGGTGACGTGTCGCAGTTGGCTTTTTACAGCGCCCATTCGTTGCAGGTTGGGCCAACGGCCGTGCCCCTCATCACCGCCGACGACAACACCTGGTCCTCGGCCACCGACCGACCGGGCGGGCTGGTGGTCGCGGCGACCGGGCAAAACGGCCGTGTCCTGGCCCTGGGCGACATCCATCTCTTCAACAATCCCTACTATACCGTCTACGACAACAGCCGCTTCATCGCCCACATCGCCGACTTTCTGACCGAAACCGCCGAACGGCAGTTGACGCTGGGCGATTTCCCGTACTTTTTCCAGCAGCCGGTTAATCTGGTGTTCAGCGGCAGCCCGGATTTAGGCGCGGGCGCGTTCGACGACATCATCGCCCTGCAAGGCGCGTTCCAAAAAGTAGACATCCCATTGACCCTGGCCGCTGAGGCTCAGCCCGACCACGACGTCTTGTACCTGGGTTTGTACAATCAAGCGGACGATGTGGCCGACATCCTGGCCACGGCAGGCGTCAGCCTGACCATCCAGCCGCCGATTCTGACGGCGGCAGAAGAAGAGGCGCTGGCGGATGCGGCCCCAGCCGACGAAGAAGAGGCGGAAGCCACCCCCACGCCGTCGGAGGAAAATGGCAACGGCGCTGGAGAGGAAACGGCCGTGCGCCTGGTGCAGTCCAGCCTGGGCAATGTTCAGATGGCCGGTACGTCCCTCATTGTGCTAGACGAGGCTGACGGCCGTCGCACGGTTGTGGTGTTGGCGGCCAGCGCTGAAGGTCTGCAAAACACCGTCTCCCGCCTGTTAGACCTCATCCCGCTGGACGTGCAAACCGCGCTGGCCAGTTGTCTCCTGCAAGATCCCATCGCCCTCTGCCCCACCGACGTGGCCGACGAACCCGTCGAAGCCGAGCTGCTTACCGCCGAAATCGGTGCGCCGGCCCAGCCGGGCGGCGAAACCCCGTCGGGCGGCGATACCGGCGGCGGTCAGTCCGTGGCTGACCTGAGCGCGGAACTCCAGGGTTCCATTGGCCTGGGCGAATCCGTGGAAGGCGTGCTGGACGTCGGCGTTTCTCACGCCTGGGTGTTTAGCGACGGCCCGGCCGTCATCGATATCACAGTCACCGCCGGGGAAGATTTAGACGCAACCATCGAGTTGTATGATCCCGACAACGTGCTGCTGGAGCAGAAAGACGCCGCTTTTGCCGGTGAAGACGAAGAAATCTTAGGCGTAGACATTCCCGACGACGGTGACTACACCATCGTTGTGCGCGACTTTTTCGACGACGGTGGCAGCTACACGCTGTCGGTGACTGAAGGAGAATTGGCCTCCGGCGGCGGGCCATCCGGACAGGGCATCTTCTTATTTGTGCAAGATGATGGCGACCCGTTAAACGGCGGGGTCTCCAGCGGCGACGCGCTGCTGGCGCTCTTGGAGCCGCAGTTTGAGGTGACTGTCTGGACGGCCAGCGTGGACGGACCGCTTCAGGATGGCGACCTGGATGGATACGCCCTGGTCATTTGGGACACGGGTGATTACCAGAGCCAGGATGGGTTTTTTGATGAGAATACGGCCGTTATCCTCAATTTCCTGGACGGTGGCGGATCCCTTTTCGTCACCGGCTCCGCACCGCCCTTGTTTGGCGATTTGCCGCTCACGCCCATTGCCGACGTGGAAGTCAGCGGCGATGACCCCGTGTTGATAGACGGCCTTACCTCTGGCGATGTCTTCCCCCTGGACCAAACCTACGACGCTTACCTGTCCGACATCATCGGCGACACCTTCGACGACGCCTCTACAGCCTTTTTCCTGCGCGGTCCGGACAGCGATACGCCCGGAGCCGTGGCCGGATTCGCCGTTTATGACCAGGAATTTGAACAGCGCACCGCGTTTGTCATGTTTCCCTTTGTGGCGCTCCCAGAAGACGTCCAGGCGACCCTGTTAGGCAACATTATCACCTGGTTCCAATTGGAGAACGGCTAACGCCACAGTTTGCGAGCCTCACCATGAGCCAAAAAATCCTCATCGTCGATGACGATACCGCCCTGGCTAAAACCATTGAGCACATTTTGCTGAAGGCCGGCTACCGTACGCTAGTCGCCTATACTGCAGAGGATGGATTGGATCTGGCCAGAACCGCCTCGCCCGACCTGGCTCTGCTGGACGTGATGGTGCCCAGCATGGGCGGCTGGGAATTGTGCCGCCAGATGCGCAGCTTTTCCGAAGTCCCCATCATTTTCCTCACGGCCCTGGGCAGCGTCGATAATGTTGTGCGCGGCCTCGAAGTGGGGGCAGACGATTACATTGTCAAGCCCTTCGACCAGGCGGAAATTTTGGCCCGGGTGATGGCCCATTTGCGCCGCTCGTCGGGGCTGGGCAAAACCATCACCCACTTCAGCTTTAACGATGGCGCGCTGATTGTGGATCTGGCGGCACGGACCGTGCAGGTGGCGGGCGCTCAAGTCGAGTTAACCCCGCGCGAGTTTGATCTCCTGGCCGTTCTGGTAGAGCGGGCCGGCAATGTGGTTAAAACGGCCGATCTGGCCAATCTGGCCTGGCAGATGAGCGACCCCAGCGCGATCGACAACGTCAAACCTTACATTCATTATCTGCGCAAAAAAATAGAAGCAGACCCTGCCCAGCCTCAGTGGATTAAGACCGTTCGCGGGGTTGGTTATCGCCTGATGGGCGAGTAAAATTGGACTTCATTATGGCTGTACGTTGCCAGACCCGAAGGTTGATGCTTGAACAGGCTGTTTTGGACGCCTAAAAACCCTTCGGGTCTTTGTTTGGCGGGGCAGCCGATCGTGAAGATTTGTTGATTGTTTATGAAAAACCCAGATATTGTTTTGATTGTCCTCGATACGCAGCGCGCCGACCGGCTAGGCGCTTATGGTTATAAACCGGATCTGACACCCAACCTGGATCGGTTCGCTGAACAAAGCGTAGTTTTTGAGCAGGCCGTTTCGCCGGCGCAGTGGACGATTCCCAGTCATGCTTCCCTTTTTAGCGGGCTTTACCCCACCGCCCACCAGGTCACGCAATCGTCTCATTCGTTAAGCCCGGAGATTCCCCATCTGGCAGAAATTCTGGATGAGATGGGTTACCAGACCGTTGGCTTCTGCAATAATCCGTTGGTGGGCATTTTAAATAATGGCTTTAAGCGTGGGTTTCAGGCGTTTTACAATTACGGCGGCGCTTTTCCCAGTTTGCCGCAAACGGCTTCGCGGTGGCCGGCGCCAATTGCCCGGCTGACGGAGTTGTACACACAGTTTTTGCGCCGGATTTCTTACCCGGTGCAAAACTTTTTTGGGCGGTCAGACCTGGCTTTTCGCCTGTCGCTCAACAGTTGGACAACGCCGCTGTGGTCGAAGTTGGCGAATTTTAAGGGGCAAAACGCCCGCTCGGTGCGTGACGTGAGTCGTTTTTTGCGGGAACAGGAGACGAAAGGGGAGGAACGGCCGTTATTCCTCTTCCTCAATCTCATGGAAACCCACCTGCCTTTCTGGCCGCCCGGCGACGTGGTCGATCGGGTGATGCCCTATTTCCGCCACAGCAAAGAGGCGCGCGAGATTATGCGCGCCTGGAACCGTGAGGCGTATCGTTGGGCCGCGCCCCTGGCCGAGCCGCTGGGCGAATTGGAATCGCGGGTGCTGAATGACATGTACGACGCCGAGGTAGCTTATCAGGACGGCTATCTGGGTGAACTGTTCGAAGTGCTTAACAGCCGTGCCCGCCGGCAAGATACCCTCACCATCATCGTCGCCGATCATGGCGACGGGTTGGGTGACCACCAATATTTTGGCCACGCCTTTGTGGCCTACGAGGAATTGGTCCACGTGCCGCTGATCGTCCAATGGCCTCGCCGCCTGGCCGGCGGCCAACGGCTGGCTACGCCGGTCAGCACCCGGCGCATTTTCCATACCATCTTGGACGCGTTGGGCCAACTACCGGAGAAGCCTAATCTGGACCCGGTGCGCGTGCATAACCTGACGCTGCTGCATACGGTCCACGGCCGTGATCCCGAGCAGGGCACGGCCTACAGCGAAATTTATCCTCCGCTCAACTTTGTCCAGGCCATCGAAAATCGTCAGCCACAGTTGTTGGCCCCGTTTCGCTGCCTGTCGTCGCGTCGCGCTGTGGTGCAGGCCGGTGAAGAGGCGACGTTTAAGCTGGTGCAAGTGGATGATGAACCCGACGAGCTTTTTAATTTAACCGCTGATCCGTTAGAATTAGAGGATACGCTGGCTGCCCGGCCGGAGACCACGGCCGTTCTGGATCAGGCCATCAACCGTCTGGTAACCAACCTCAACCAGCAGCGCCAATCGCTCGCGAGCGGCGCTGAAATTGAACTGGATGACCAGCTTCGCCAACAACTACGCGGCCTGGGGTACATCGAGTAAAAATCACAGGGATGGTCGAAGGAAACGGCCGTTCCGGATGTAAAGGAAAATGCCATGTTTGACGGAATTCAAATTGATCCCATTGCGTTCACCATACCCATTGGCAATGGCTTTGCCATCTACTGGTATGGCATCATCGTCACCGCCGGTATTTTGGCCGGGGTGTGGTGGGCCAGCCGGGAAATTGAAAAGCGCGGCCAGAGCGTCGACGACCTGCTCAACGCGGCCATCCTGGTCATTTTTTCCGGATATGTGTTTGCCCGCCTCACCTACGTTTTTCTGGATATGCTGGGCGGCGGCCAGTACAACTCCCTGGTCGACGTGATCAACATTCGCGCCGGCGGCGTGAACATCCTGGGCGGTTTTATCGGCGCGGCTGTAGTAGGCGGGATTTACGTCCGCTGGCGGCGGCTAAAATTCTGGCATTACGCCGACGTGGCCGGGCCGGCTTTGCTGCTGGCGCAGGCTATTGGCCGGTGGGGTAATTTTGTCAACCAGGAATTGTACGGTCCGCCGACGACGCTGCCCTGGGGCATTTTGATCAGTGCGGAGCACCGCATTGCGCCTTACAACGATATTGTCCAATACCCGCTGGATACGCGTTTCCATCCCACCTTTTTGTACGAGTCGATTGCCCTGTTTGTTGGCTTTTTGCTGCTGGCGTGGCTGAACGGCCGTTACCGCGACGTCTGGCGTCCGGGCACATTGTTTGGCGTTTTCCTCATCTGGTGGGGCGGCAACCGCGCCTGGATCGAGCTGTTCCGGCCAGATCAGACCACCGTGGGCAGCACATTTATTACCTATTCCATGCTGTTGGCTTTGGCTCTGGCCTTGGTGGGCGTCTGGATAGTCCTGGCGCGGAATGACAAAATGCCCAATTTCTTTGAGCGTAAAAAACAACGCGTTTACAAGCCCAAACCGCGCCGCGAAACAGGCAGCCGCTAGCCGCAATGGTAAAACCGCAGATTCCGCCGCTGACGCAGATTTTTTTTCTGCGCCTTGGGGCCATTGCGTTAAGTAAATCGCAAAAAGTTTTTGGTATTAGACTCGAAGGGTTTTGCACCAATTGAGTCGAGTATCCTGGGTTTCAAACCCTTCGGGTCTTCGGAAAACTTTCTACTGATCACTTAATTTATTTTCACAGAAGGTGTCGTTTTTAAGCACTTTTGGGGAGGTCCATTTATGGAAATCAGCGAAAAAGTAACCGGGTTGGCGCTCACTTTCGACGACGTACTGCTGCTGCCCGGCTATTCCAGTGTCTTACCGGCCGACGTGAGTTTGCGCACGCGGTTGGTGCGCGACATCCATCTGAACGTGCCTGTCCTATCGGCGGCGATGGATACGGTGAGCGAGGCCCAGATGGGCATCGGCCTGGCGCGCCTGGGCGGGCTGGCGGTGATCCATCGCAACCTGTCACCGGCGGAGCAGGCGGCGGAAGTGGACAAAGTGAAGCGCTCCGAAGCCGGGATGATCGTGGACCCGATTACCCTGAAAGCCAGCAATACCCTGGCCGACGCCGAGGCGATTATGAGCCGCTACCGGATCTCCGGCGTGCCGATTACGGATGATGACGGCCGTCTCGTGGGCATCCTCACCAACCGCGACATTCGGTTTGTCACCCCCGGCGAGCAAAAAATCGCCGATTTTATGACCAGCCAGAACCTGGTGACCGCTCCGGTCGGAACTACGCTGCCGGAAGCGCGTGAGATGTTGCATACTCACCGCATCGAGAAACTGCCCCTGGTGGATGCTGACGGCCGTCTCAAAGGACTCATCACCGTCAAAGACATCCTCAAAAAAATCGACTACCCCGACGAAGTAAGCGATGCAAATGACCGGCTCCTGGCCGCGGCGGCCATTGGCGTGGGCGATAAGGGGTTGGCGCGGCTGGAAATGCTGGTAGAGGTCGGCGTGGACGTGGTGGTGATCGATACCGCCCATGCCCATACCGCCCTGGTGCTGTCCACTTTGGAGGAGGTAAAGCGCCGTTACCCGGATTTGCCGGTCATTGGCGGCAACGCGGCCACGGCCGTGGCCGCGCGTGATCTAATCAACGCCGGGGCCGATGCGGTGAAGGTGGGCATCGGGGCCGGGTCCATTTGCACCACGCGCATTGTGGCCGGGGCAGGCGTGCCGCAGTTAACGGCCGTGATGGAATGCGCCGCCGAGTGCCACAAACACGACATTCCCTGTATCGCTGACGGCGGCATCAAATACAGCGGCGACATCGTCAAGGCGCTGGCCGCCGGCGCAGACGCGGTGATGCTGGGTTCCATGCTGGCCGGGCTGGAAGAAAGCCCCGGCGAAATTTACATGTACGAAGGCCGCCGCTACAAAGTGTATCGCGGCATGGGCAGCCTGGGAGCCATGCAAGGCTTTGGCTCTGATCGGTATGCCAGCGGCGTCAAAAAGAACGGCGAACGGGACAAATTGGTCCCCGAAGGCGTAGAAGGGCAGGTGCCCTATCGCGGCAAGCTGGCCGACATCTTATACCAGATGATGGGCGGCTTGCGCTCCGGCATGGGATACGTGGGCGCGGCCAACCTGGAGGAGTTGCGCGAAAAATCGCGGTTTGTGCAGATCACCAATGCCGGTCTGCTGGAAAGTCACCCCCACGGGATTCTCATAACCAAAGAAGCGCCTAACTATCAGGTGAGAAGGTAACTGGTTGGTTGGGTTGGCGTGGTTTATTCGTTGGCCGGTTAATCAATTCGGGCAAACCAGCCAATGGGCGAACCGACAACCCAACCAATTTCCGGTCCGGGTGAGGAGTTTGGATCATGGCGAAGCGGAAAATAAAGCTCACGGACGAGCAAAAGCGAAAAAACGCGGAGATTTTGTCGCGGTTACAGGAGGAGCGCAAGCGGCTGGTTGAGGAGACACGCGCGTTGCAAGAGGAAACGAAGCGAAAACCGGGTCGTAAGCGGAAAAAGCAGGTGAAAACGGCCGTTGAGGAACAGCCTGAATGACCTTCGACCACCAAACCTATATCTCCCCGTATACCTGGCGCTATGGTAGTCCGGCCATGCGCCAGATATGGTCAGAAGCCCACAAGCGGCGGCTGATGCGCCAGGTATGGGTGGCCCTGGCGACCGCCCAGCATCAGGCCGGCCTGGTCACCGCGGCGCAGCTCGCCGACCTGCAAAGCCAGGCAGACAACGTCGACATCCCCCGTTCGCTAGAAATTGAGCAAGAGACACGCCATGACGTGATGGCCGAAATTCGCACGTTTGCCGAGCAGTGCCCTGTCGGCGGCGGCATCATCCATTGGGGGGCCACCAGCGCCGACATCACCGATAACGTGGACGTTTTGCGCCTGCGCACGGCCGTTGATTTGCTGTTAGACCGGCTGCAAGGTGTGCTGCTGCTGCTGGCGGATAAAATTGAGGCAACGGCCGTGCTGCCCACCATGGCCCACACCCACATCCAACCGGCCGAGCCCACCACGCTGGGCTACCGTTTCGCCGTCTACGCCCAAGATTTGCTGGAAGACTACCGGCAGTTGCAAGCGCTGCGCCGCGATTTGCGCGGCAAAGGCTTGAAAGGCGCTGTGGGCACCCAGGCCGCTTTCCAGGAACTGCTCAGCGACACCGACATGACGCCGCAGGAGATGGAGGCCGCCGCCATGCGCCTGCTCGATCTGCCCTATTTTCCCATCGCCACGCAAACCTACACGCGCCAGCAAGATTTGCGCGTGCAGCAGGTTTTGGCAGGCATCGCCGCCTCGCTGCACAAATTTGCCCTCGATTTTCGCATTCTTCAATCGCCGCCGTTTGGCGAGTGGGGTGAGCCGTTTGGCCGAAAACAGGTTGGGTCGTCGGCCATGCCGTTTAAGCGGAACCCCATCAACATGGAAAATGTTTGTTCGTTGGCGCGCCAGGTGGCGGCGCTGCCGGCCATTGCCTGGGATAATGCCAGCCAGGCCATTTTAGAGCGCAGCCTGGACGATTCGGCCAACCGGCGGATTTTCCAGGCGGAAGGCTTTTTGGCCACCGATGAACTGCTGCTGCGTGTGGGGCGTATTTTGGACGAAATGGTCATCGATCGGGAAGCGATAGCTCGCAACATGGCCGCTTACGGGCCATTTGCCGCTACCGAGCGGGTGTTGATGGCGGCAGTGGCAGCCGGCGCTAACCGCCAGGAGGCCCACGAGTGGATTCGTGAGGCCAGTATGCAGGCCTGGGCGGCGATACGCCGCGGGGAGGCCAATCCGTTGGTGGCGCTGCTGCAGGCCGACGAGGATCTTGGCCGATTTTTGCCGCCGGAGCAGATTCGCGGGCTGATGCAGGCGACGGACCACACCGGCACGGCCAGCGCGCGGGCGCTGTCTTTTGCCCAGACTGTGCGGATTTTTGTGGGCCAGGCGGCTTTTAAGCGCGGTTGAAGGCGGGTTGACTGATAGCAAAGTCGCACTATAATTCTGGTCTGTCTTTACAAATTGACGTTTGGGCGGGTGACCGAGAGGCTGAAGGTGCAGCATTGGAAATGCTGTGTACGGTTTTCCGTACCGTGGGTTCGAATCCCACCCCGTCCGCTGGGAAGGCACAGTTAACTACTGTGCCTTTTTTGTTTATGACGGGCTGCTTAATTGCCACCGCCAGAAACGGCCGTTACAATAAGCGCCGTTCGCGATGGGTTTTGGGCTGTGTCCCCGTTGGCCGGCTCAGGCATGTGGTGTTGAATGGACATGTTGGGAATTAAACAACCATTAGCAGCAAGTGATGACCGCAACTGAGCTTGTCTTTATCCTTCCCCTGTTAGCGGCCGTGGCCTATACGGTCTTGTTAATTGCCCCTTCCCTGCGGCGCAGCCGGCAAGAATTGGCCTTGAAATGGTTTCTGGCTTTTTTGGGCGCGTCGATTGTTTGGGAGTTTTTGCTGTTTTTTGTACCGGCCAGTGATCTGCCGCCGAATCTGCCGATCAAAGCGTTGCTGGTGGGCACGACGTTTTTGGGGATGACAACGGCCGTTTACGTCCGTTGGCCCCAGCAAAGAGGCTGGCTTATTCTCTCCGGTGTGGCCATTTTGGCCACCATCCTTGTTGATATCTTTGTCCCCAATCAGCCCTTCCAACTTCTGGCTTCCTCAACCTGGGCCACCATCACCATCAGCAGCCTGATCTCCTTTCTCACCTGGTTTGCCCTCAGCTACATCATTCTCTTACGTACCTGGCGCGATTATCGCCGGACGAAATTCCCCTGGCACGCCAACCGGCTGCTGTTTTGGGTGCTGACGCTGCTGCTCGTCTTCAGCGGCGAAGCGCTGATGTTTGTCCGTCTGACCGGCCTCACAGTTGCGGGGCAGATCATTCGTTACCTCGGGGTGATCGGGCTGGGGTATGCCGTCGCTTCGCATCGTATTTTTGACGTGCGCACGCGCGTCCGCCGTGGCATAGCCTACTTCATCATCGTCCTGATATCCGCTCTGCCTCTGGCCGGCTTAATCATTTTGGTGCAGCAGATAACCCAAAATCAGTTTCGTACCACGTTGATCGTGACCAGCATCACCGTGGTCGTGAGTTTTATTGTCTACCAGCCGCTGCGCACGTTGGTCGAACGCTACACCTATCGTTTTTTGTTTGGCGAAGGGTTTAACCCGAACCAGGTTGTGCGCGATTATAGTCAGGCTATTTCCCGCACGCTGGACGTGCAGCAGTTGTCCTCGCTGATTTTAGGCATCTTGAGCGATAAATTTGAGACCAATCGTGGTGCGCTGATGTTGGTAACCAGTAAAGATGGCGTGGTGGAAATTGAGGCGGTTCCCGGCATGGGCGCCATTCCGCGCAATAAGGTTCGGCTGCCGGCCGACAATCTGTTTATTTCGACGTTGGTGGGGCAGCATCAACCGCTTTTGCAGTATGAGTTGGACTTTAATCCGGCGTTTGGCAAGGTGGGGGATACGGCCGTTTCCTGGTTAAAAGACATGGCCATGGAAGCCTTCGTGCCCGTCGGCGCAGGCAGCGCCCTGGACGGCGTCATTGCAATTGGTCCCAAACGATCCGGCGTACCCTACCAGCCCGGCGAATTGGATCTCATGCAGGTGCTGGCCGACCAGACCGTGGTGGCCCTGCAAAATGCCCGCCTGTACAGCGAGCTTGAGGACCAAAACCGCCAGATCAACACCCTCAACGTTGACCTCGTTCGCCAGAATGATCGGCTGGAAGTGATGGATAAGGTCAAATCCGATTTCATTACCATCGCTTCCCACGAATTACGCACACCCCTCACGCAGGTCAAAGGGTATGCCGACATCCTGGCGGCAATGAATGATTCCAATTCGCTTACCCAAGATCAGACCAAAGAGATTGTGGGGCACATCAACCGGGCCACCATTCGCCTGGAAAGCCTGATCAGCGCCATGCTCGATGCCAGCCAGATCGACGTTGAAGGCATGCAGCTGACGTACATGGACACCCGGATGGAAACCATCATCCGGCTGGCCCTGGAGCCGCTCAACCAGGCTCTGCGCGAACGTCGCATCACCTTAACCATCACGGGGCTGGCCGAGCTGCCAACCATCCAGGCAGATTTTAAGCGCTTGGTCCAGGCTTTTACCAATATTTTGGGCAATGCGGTCAAGTATACGCCGGATCACGGCAGCATTCTGGTTGAAGGGCTTATCATTCCCAGCGAAGATGGCCAGGAAGATTACATTGAGATTGTCGTTGCCGATTCGGGGATTGGCATTGACACCCGGTATCATGAACTAATTTTTGAAAAATTCTTCCGCATTGGCGACCCGCAATTGCACTCGACAGGCAGCACGAAATATAAGGGGGCGGGACCAGGTTTGGGGCTGCCGATTGCGAAGGGAGTGGTGGAAGCCCATGACGGCCGTATCTGGGTCGAATCCGACGGCGAAGACGAAGCCCGTTTCCCCGGCAGCCGCTTTCACATCATCTTGCCGGTCTGCCCGTCCGGCGCCAAGGAGCAGGCCATCAAATTGAGTAAAGCCGTCGACCGGCCGCCCTGGCTTTTTGGCTAGAAGAGCAAGATTCGTCCAAACTCAAAGATTGGGCCATTCTGTGAACCCGATCACCCAATTCCAGGAGGAAACCCATGCATTCAGAAAATCGAAAACGAGCTTTGGTTTTGTCTGGCGGCGGCGGGCGCGGCGCTTACCACGTCGGCGTGCTGCGCTTTCTCGAAGAACATGAATGGCAGCCCGACGTCGTCGTGGGCACGTCGATTGGCGCGGTCAACGGCGCAGCCATCGCTTCCGGTCACAACGCTTATTCTCTCTGGTCACTCTGGCAGCGCCTGCGCACCCAAGACGTTCAAAAAGCCAATCTGAATCCGCTCGGCGGCAACTTTTTACTGGATACCGCCCCGCTGCGCGAAACTTTGCAGCGCGACGGCTGGGTCAATTTCGACCGCATCAACTCAGCAGAAGCCAGCGTCCATCTACGGGTCACGGCTACAGAAGTCAACACCGGACATTTGCATGTCTTTGGCAATTCGGCCGACGTCTACCCCAGCCGGATGCGCCTGGAGCCGTTGGGACTGGACCACATCATCGCCAGTTGCTCCATTCCCATTGTCTATCCGGCCACCCAACTGCACGAAAATTTGTATTGGGATGGGGCGACGGTGGCCAATACGCCCTTAGGTCCGGCCATCGACGCCGGCGCTGAAGAAATTGTCGTGGTGTTGATGACGCCCTGGGAAGAAGATGAGGAATATGAGACGGAGACGCCGGGCAATCTGCTGTCCGCGGCCAGCGTGACTTTGGAATGGGCCTTGCTGGCCTCTTTCCAGGCTGACCTGAAGCTCTTCCGGCGCATCAATGACCTGGTCCGTCTGGAAGTGGAAAACGCCCGCCTGCGGGCTACCAATTTGCTGCTCGTTGAGAAAATCAGGGCCGGTCAGGACATCGATCTGGAAGACGCCGACGGCGATGGAATTCCCGACGTTTTCCAGAATAAGTTTCAGGCGCTGCCCGACCCCATCATCGTCTCCCCGCGTAAGCCAATTCCTGTGGAACAGATCGTGCGCTACACCCGCGAAGGCCACGAAAAGCTCTACGAGATGGGCTATCAGGACGCCAAACGCGCCTGGAAAGAAAGCGGCAGGCAGGTGGAAGGGGAATAGATAAGAAGAGACTGGAGACTGGAGATTAGAAAAGTCTCCAGTCTCCAGTCTCAAATTTCCAATCTCCAGTTCCTACCCCCCAATCTCTAGCGGGTACAACGGATCTACCCCCTCGCGGTTCAGCACCGGGGAGCGCTGCAAATCGGGCCAGGTGTACATGCCGATGTGGAAATAGGCGGGCGGTTCAGCGGGGCGGGCAAATTCTACCCAGGTAATCAGGTGGTCGCCTTGCCGCCAGGCGCGCGATGAGGTGTACACGTCTAGCACCTGGCCGGGCGCGTCGGCGCCGGGCAGGTAGAGGTGGTTGAACTGCTGGAAGTGGCCCTCTTGCGGTTCGCCGAGGATTTGCCAGTGAGTGATCAGGCGGATCTGGTCAGTGTCTGGCAAATCTTGCACCTGCCAGCCCAGCAGAGCCGCGCCGTTGGCCAGTTGATACGGCCGTTCCCCCGCCTCAAACCCCGCCAACGTCACCTCATCCACCGTCAGGGCCACAAATGGCACGTCGCCCGCGCGGCGGGGCAGCTCTTGGACTGTGCCGGTCAGGCCGACGGCCGTCGCCACCTCCCACGCCGGTAAATCCGCTGACGTAAACAGCAGGTGAGCCGGTTCATCAGGGATCAACAAAACGTGGCGCGCGTCCACAATCTGTTTCGGATAGTCCCACAGCAGCACCTTGAAGATGGCCGCGTCGCCGTCAAATTCG
>Ga0116151_10000286_pt1 | contig 45617 bp, 41 predicted proteins | sample AD_UKC117_MetaG_FD_89893 | JGI IMG/M metagenome (GOLD analysis project Ga0116151, IMG submission 89893) | Active sludge microbial communities of municipal wastewater-treating anaerobic digesters from Hong Kong - AD_UKC117_MetaG | ecosystem: Engineered > Bioreactor > Anaerobic > Digestate...
ATTTCCATCAAGGCCGGGGTTCCTGCCCAACAGAGGCCGGATACATGTGCGCAACCTTCTTTCACTTCAAGCTGAACTCAGCCCTTGACCACACGGGACGGACCATACATGGGGAATCGGGTGGGCTTGAAGCTGATCGCGCAAATCTCGCACGTCGATTGGTCGCCCGACCGAGCTGCCGAAACCACGAGCAATTTGCTGTTGAAGTATGACAACCGGGTCGATGCGTTTGCCTGCAACAACAGCGGACTGGCGAGCGGGGTGATCGCATCGCTGGAACTGGAGGGACTGGCGAACGCGGAAAAAATCTTTGTGGCCGGATCGGACGCGGATCTCAAAAATGTCCGATACATCGTTCAAGGCAAACAAGTCATAGACGTTTGGAAGAAGATCGATCCGCTGGCGTTCAAAGCCGCCGAAATCGCGGTCGAGATCGCCAGGAATCCCAACAAGCCGGTCGAAACCATTGCCAAGGAGGCGGGTAAGTGGGATCTGCGATTTACGCTGATCGATAATGGCTTTGCCAAGATCACGACCGTCGTGACGCCCGTGGTTCCGATTACCAAGGACAATATCGACAGCACCCTGATTGCCGAAAAAGTGTTTTCTCGGGAGGAGGTTTACGGCAAGAAAAAATAGTTCGGAATCTTTGGGATTTACGCAATTTCCCAGGGCGCGTATGAAAGTGCCCCAAAATCTGTCATTGAAGCGGGCACTCAACTTACCGTCGCCACGTCCTTCACACCCAACATAACGCTGGGTGTGAAACTGCACTCATCTCAATCAGGATGACGCGCTGAATGCCAAGCGGGGTCGATAAGACTCGACTGGAACCCGAACCCTCTCCCGCGAGTGGGAGAGGGAGTATGGACCGCTTTCCAGAATTATTGGTTACTCCAACCAGAAGACGGCGGCGAAACCACTTCGTACACTACGCTGGAACCACTGTAACGAGGAGCGTAGTAGGTACCGCCGCAGTTCCGGTAACTCACGCCATCGGCGACGACCGTAGTGCAGCTTGGGGGCAGAGAAGACACGATCGCGCCTACTGCCACTGCCGTTCCCACGGCGGCGGCCGCCGCGCCTACAGGATAACCCCAGTGCCGATCAACGGGCGGTGGGGGTGGGGGTGGCCTGTATCCACCGCCACCACCCGGCGGCGGTCTGTATCCACCGCCACCACCGCCACCCGGCGGTGGCCTGACATACGCGCCACCACCGCCGCCACCACCGCCACCCGGCGGCGGTCTATATCCGCCGCCACCGCTAAAGCCACCACCGCCGCCACCGCCCGGCGGCGGTCTATACCCGCCACCACCGCCACCACCACCGACATTAGGCCGGGGTGCTCTGATTCCACCGCCACCACCGCCGCCAAAACCGCCACCACCGCCACCATGAAAACCACCACCGCCACCATGAAAACCGCCACCACCGCCACCACGCGGCCTGGCTTGCAGATCGACGCTGGTCAGCGCCAGTGCCGCACCCAGCGTTAGAGCAACGGTCATCGTTCGCTTCAAGTAACTCAAAAGTGAAGATCGCATGATGAAGCCCTCCCCCGGCTACTTCGCTGCTGGCATTTCGCCTAGGAATGAGATCTTCTCAGCATTCGGTGGCGGATTGAAGGTAAACAAATCGGCGGCAAAGGTCGGAGCAACATCCCAATCGGTCAAGGCGGCCAACATCATAGGTGACCCCTGCACGCTCTTGTCGGTCAGCACTAACCGGCGGGGCAATGGCCTCGGACCGTCCTCGATCCAGATTTCCCAATCCACTTCTGGGGTCCGAAATGCTAGGTGATGACAGACGACGCCGCGCACTAGAATCCGGCCAACATACGTTTCCGATTTCAGATTCTGAACCAGTCGACTTTGCGGATCGGCAAACAGCAAATCGGCAATTGGCATTGCAATCTGGTAGCGGTCCTGGAGCAGGTCCAGAGTTCCGTCGATGGTCGGCGGCGCGGCGACGCTCGCGTACACGTTCGACTCCGGCGTGTAAAGCGAGAAAGACTTGCCATCGTAGAAGAACAGGCGACCACCGCTGAGATTTTGGAAATTAGCCCACAGCCGGTTGGGCTTTTGCACAGCGACATCGACAGTTTGATCCGCAAGCAAGCGCTCCTCCGAGGGTAGGATCAGCTCGGTGGTTTTTTCGACCCGTACTTTGAAACGGTCGAGGGATTGGAGGTAAGCGGCCATTTTCTTCAGCACGTCTATAGGCTGAGGTTTGACCGCCGGCTCCGGGCTGACGACCGGCGCCGATGGCATACTCGATGCCGTCCCTTGATCACTGGCGATAGGTGGGCCAGCACAGCCGAACAGCGTCAGAGCGGAAAGCAAAATCGCCGTCAACGGCAATTGGATTTTCATATCATTCATCCTTCTAAAGTCATCATATAAAATCGCACAAGGATGGCAGCGCGGTGTGGAGCTTCTAAAGCAAATCTGCCTGAATTGAGTATTGTCACCCCCTTTGAAACGCTTGCAGCAGCTTCAATCATCAAGTATAGCTTGATTTTGTGTGGAATTTTGGCCTGAATAAGCTAGAAAATCCAGGGCTTATCCCCTCGTGCGGGACACCTGTTTAACTGGCTTGCCGGCATAAATATCGAAAAACAAGTTTGAATGACCGCTTGTCGTGCCGCCGACAGCACGGTGAAATCCCTGTCCACGCTGACCCTATCCCAGACCCTGATTTGTTCGCTCGGCGAAACGGGCATGCATCAGCGAAAGCGGCGGAGAGTTGCCATTCTTTTCCAAAAACAACCCGAATTTGGAATAGATCCTCTCGGGCGTCGATATCGATAGGGTTAGCGCCCGCTACCGCCCAAGTTCGGAAACCGCGCTGGACTTCACCCCGCTTTAATCATCCCGACGGGATATCGGCAAAATTCATAATTCGTTCTTTTGTCCGATCTATAATCACATTTTACGATACGAAAATTAAGGTCTTACCCCTAATTAGATTGCAACTATTTCGGTCAGGAGTCTTTGCTATGCACCAGCGCTCATCAATCTGGACGATTTTCCTATCCTTGATCGCCCTATTGCTCCTGCTCCAAGGTTGCGCCACGCCACCACGCTTGGCTGCGGTACCTCTACAAGACACCACCCGAGCGGAAATTCCCGGTATCCCAAATGCCCGTTACTGGGTCCAAACCGATCTTGAACCGTTTATCCGGGACGCCATCGCTTCCACCCAACGCGAGAAAGCCTATCTGGCCCGCACCGGTCATCAGGGTCCATTGCCGCCGATCAATTTTTTGGCCGTTTCCGGTGGCGGTGACGACGGCGCGTTCGGCGCCGGTTTGCTGATCGGTTGGACGGAGACTGGAACTCGTCCCGAATTCAAAGGTGTCACCGGCGTCAGCACCGGTGCGCTGATCGCGCCGTTTGCCTTTCTGGGACCGGAAGAGGACGCCAAACTGCGCGAGGTGTATACCACCATCGGCCCGGCAAACATCCTTAAACCGCGTGGCTTGCTAGCAGCGCTGACCAGCGACGGCCTAGCCGACAACAGCCCGCTGTTCGAGTTGATCTCCCGCCATATCAACGCCGAGTTCCTGGCGCGGATCGCCCAGGAATACCAGGAAAAGGGGCGTATGTTATTGATCGGCACCACCAATTTGGACGCTCGTCGAGGGATCATTTGGAATATGGGTGAGATTGCCATGGCCGCTCGCGATAATCCAAAGGCACTGGAGCTATTCCGCAAAATCATGTTGGCCTCGGCCGCGATTCCCGGGGCGTTTCCCCCGATGATGATCGATGTCGAGGTGAACGGTAAACCCTATCAGGAAATGCATGTGGACGGTGGCGCCATGGCCCAAGTGTTTCTGTATCCGCCACGCATGTTTGACCGCATTCGCCAAGAGGGCGTGAAAATCGATCCACGGGCACGGAGCGTCTATATCATTCGCAACGCCCGCTTGGACCCGGACTGGGCGACGGTGGAACGTAGTACCCTCACCATCGTCGGTCGCGCCATCTCCTCGCTGATCCAATCCCAGGGGTTGGGGGATTTGTACCGGATTTACCTGACCGCACAACAGGATCGTCTGGACTACAACTTGGCGTATATCGGCGCCGACTTCAACGCCGAGCACAAGGAGGACTTCGATAACACTTACATGCGCGCTCTGTTCGACTATGGCTACCAGTTGGGGCGGAAGGGCTATCCCTGGCAGAAGACGCCACCGGGTCTGGTGGCGACCAAGACCGTAGACTCTACCGTAGGCAAGAGCAAGCCGAATTGACAACCCGCCCCGGCGATTACGCGCCGCGCATCTACTTCGCAGCTGGCCGGGTAGCGGGGAAAACGGCATTGCTCGCCCTGATACTCGCGGCCAGCGCGATAGACGCACGGGCGCAAGAGATCGAACCGCGCGCCTACTCAAATACGCCCGTCGGCGTCAATTTTCTGATCGTGGGCTATGGCTACGCCGAAGGTGGTCTGGTAACCGATCCGTCGCTGCCATTGCAGGACGCGAATCTGCGAACCCACGGCACCGTTTTCGCCTACGCCCGTTCGCTCGATGCTTGGGGGCAGTCCGGCAAATTCGACCTCATCGTGCCCCATGCATGGCTCTCGGGAACAGCGGAGTTTGCCGGGCAACCTCGGGAACGCGAAGTCTCCGGTTTCGGCGACCTACGGCTGCGGCTCTCGCTGAACCTTTATGGAGCGCCCGCGCTCTCGCTACAAGAGTTCGCGTCCTACCAGCAGGATCTCATCATCGGCGCTAGCGTCCAGGTGTCGGTTCCTATCGGTCAGTACGACGCCAGTAAGCTGGTCAACATCGGCACTAACCGCTGGTTCGTCAAACCGGAGATCGGACTCTCCAAAGTGTGGGGGCCGTGGACGCTGGAACTCGCCACGGCCGCCACCTTTTTTGGGGATAACGACGATTTCCTCGATGGCAAGACACGCGAACAGGACCCGACCTACTCGGTGCAGGGCGGTCTCATCTACGGCTTTCGCAACGGCGTCTGGGTGGCGCTGAATGGCACGTACTTCACCGGCGGACGCACGACCGTCGATGGCGTGGAAGGCGACGACCTGCAAAAGAACTCGCGGGCGGGCCTCACCGTGGCGCTGCCGATCAACCGGCATAACTCGGTCAAGCTTTACGCCAACACCGGGATATCGACTCGCACCGGCACCGATTTCAACGCCGCCGGCATCTTGTGGCAGTACCGCTGGGGCGGCGGGCTGTAGGCGTTTGCCACCGCTGACCCTGGAACGGTCATGAGAAGGAAAGATTGAAAAAGACGCCAATGGATTCGCTGTCCTTGGCAATTTCGACGATGCGTCCTCCATCTATGATCAAGGTATCCAAAGTCAATTTTGGATAATATCCCTCAATGGACGTCGGATCCCCAGCTTCTTCATGCGTGCGTAGAGCGTGCCGGGATTGAGGCCGAGTCGGCGGGCCGCGCCATCCGGACCCTTGATCTTCCAGCCAGTGGCCCGGCAGATTTGTAGGATGTGCACCCGTTCGTGGGTTTGCAAGGTGTCGTCCCCAGTGGCGGGACCGCCAGGGCGAACGAGGCTATCGGATACGGAGGCTGGGCGTCCCACCGGGCTCAGTTGGATGGCTTCCAGCTCCAGACTAGCGCCAGGCGACAAAATGATCGCGCGTTCGAGGACGTTTTCCAATTCGCGCACGTTGCCGGGCCAATCGTAGTGGATCAGCCGGTCGAGGACGTCCGGCGGGAGTGTGATCATTTTCCGACCCAATTGACGTGCCTTGCGGGTGACCAGATAGGCGGCGAGCAGCGGGATATCCTCGCGTCGCTCGCGCAGCGGGGGGATGTTGATGGGGAAGATCGCGAGACGATGGTAGAGATCACCGCGAAACCATCCTTCGCGCACGGCTTGTTCGAGATCGCGGTTGCTCGCCGCGATAATCCGCACGTTGGTTTTCAAGGGCCGTTCGCTCCCCACCCGCTCGAACTCGCCGAACTGCAGCACACGGAGCATCTTTGCCTGCGCATCCAGCGGCAGTTCACCCACTTCGTCCAGAAACAGCGTACCGCCGTCGGCTTGTTCGAATCGTCCGGTGCGGCGCGCGATCGCGCCGGTAAACGCCCCTTTTTCGTGCCCGAATAATTCGCTCTCGATCAACGTACTGGGCAGGGCGGCGCAATTCACTGCCACGAACAACCCCTGTCGCCGGCGGCTGTGTTGGTGGATCGCACGAGCCACCAGTTCCTTGCCGGTGCCGGTTTCGCCACTGATCAGCACCGTGGACGAGGTGGCGGCAACCAGGTCCATCTGTCCCAGTACCCGATCCAGGGCGGGACTACAGCCAATGATGTCCACGTCTGTAGCCTCTAGTCCTGCCTCCTGGCGCAGAAACCGGTTCTCGACCAGCAACCGGGTTTTCAATTGCCGCAGCTCTTCCAGTGAATGACGTAAAGCCTGCTCCGCCTCCCGTTGCTCGGTGATATCGATGGTGTCGTGCAGCCAGCGAACGTGTTGGCCTTCCCGCTGTTCGAGCGAAAACGCGCGGGCCTGTAGCCAGCGCCACCCGCCACGGCCATCGGCCGCACGATAAACTATCCGGAACGTCTCACCGGTGGCCAGCGAGTGTTCCACTTTTTGCAGATAGGATTTAGCGTCCTCCGGATGCATCATCGCGATCAGTTGCTCGAGATTCCTTGGGAGACTGCCAGGGGCGAGGCCAAGCTTTTCTTCATGCGGGACATTTCCGAAAAAATCGAATTTTATCCCGCCCTCCGTGACACGGGCCTCGCCCAGCACGGAGAAAGCATTGGCAGCTAGCTTCCAGAGTTTGTCCTGTTCCGACCGGAGGGCGAAGCGCGATGCTTCCAGTTCCTGCACGGATCGGCGCAGTGCCGCCTCCGCTTCGTATTGCGCCGTGAAGTCGCGGTTGACAAAAATCCACTTTACCCACTGACCGTTGCGGATCTCAATCGGCATCGCACGACCTTCGATCCACCGCCACCCGCCGCAACCATCGGCCAGCCGATAGTTGGCGTCGAAGACCTCGCCAGTGGCCAGCGAGCGTTCTACCAACTGCTGGAAGCCGGACACATCATCTGGATGCATCAGAGCGAGGGCGTCCCGGATCGTTTTGGGGAAGGTGCCCGGCGCCAGTCCCAGCTTGTCCTCCGGGCATACGTTTCCCAGCCAGGTCAAGGCCAAGTCGCCGTCGACGACGATGCAGGCTTCACCCACGACCAGGAAGGGGCTTGAGGCCAGTGCCCAGAGCTTATCTTGCGTCTCGGTGGCCAGGGCTACGTGTTGCTGTGGCGTTAAGTCCATCAGAATGATGAGTTGAAATATAAAACAGGTTGAAAAAATAACCCAAACAAAGTCTATATATCAACCTTTAATCCATTATTGCTTGACTAAATCCGGACCAGATCCCATTTTTTTAATCTTTTAATCAAAAAGTTAATCAAAAAATCTCTACTGATGCGGTTCTTGGCACATGAATCGCTGTCTGGTTTGTACAACCACACCATTTAAGGAGAGATAACGATGAAGAAATCCTTGATTGCCACGAGTAGCCTGGCTTTATTGCTGGGAACTGGCATCGCGCTGGCAACCGGCTGGAACCGCGAGAGTTTTCCTCCTTTCTCGGAAGTGGATACCAATAAAGACGGCCAGGTCAGCATGCAGGAAGCGATGGCACATCCGGGTGTCACCGCTGCGGCGACAAAGGCAAAACCGGGGAACACCGCCGAGGAAGCCCTGAAAAGCTTCTTTAGCGAAGCCCATCAAAAGGACAAGAACAAGCCCTACGACTCGCCCATGACCAAGGAGGAATGGGAAAGCATGACCGGCAAATAAGCGAACTACCGTGGTAGGGAAGCCACCCATGGTGCGTGGGTCGCATAAAGAACCGTTTACCATGATCCACATCACAACCCATCACAAACCGTCGCATACAGTGGTCATCATCGAAGGCCAGTTGATGACGGCGGATTTGCGAGCCATTCGCCGAGTCCGTAAGGCGGTGAGTGGTGCGGTCATTCTAGACCTGGGCGGATTGGAGACGTGTACCAGGGAAGGGATTCGATTGCTACAGGATTGGCTAGATGCCGGCGCACGACTGGATGTTGCCACACCGTTTCTCCGGATGGTGCTGCAAGACCGAAAAGCCCAGGATTCGCGAGCGGACTCCCCTTCGGTAGCACCCGACCCAAATTCCTCTAATAAACAACCGCCTTGAATTGGCCCGATCCCGGGCGATTCCACGGGATAAAAACAATTTTTAAATGAAACAATGTTGAAAAGTAATGCATTACGCCGATGACTATATTTCCAGGGGATCGGCGAGGTGATTTTTTAATTGCTCAACAGAACACCTCTCTCTAAGGAATCCATGACCATGCGTGGTTTTTCTCTACTCCGTCTGGCTTTGCTGACGTTATTTCTCGCGGCTTGCTCGACCAGTCCCGACCTAAGCGAACAAGCCCCTCCACCGGCTGCCTATGCCGGATTCCTGACCCATCCCGACCGACTCCAGCCGGTCCCCGGCGAGGGCGGTGCTTATCGGTGGATCGACTCGGACGCCAAGTTGGCCCAGTACAACCAGATCCTGCTCGAACGCATCCAGGTTCAGCTCGCCAGCGATGCCGAGTACAAGGCGATTGATCCGACCGAGTTGAAAATGCTGACCGATTACTTTCACCAAGCCATCGTGAAAGCGCTTGGAGATACCTATTCGGTCGTGAACCGGGTCGGGCCGGGCGTGTTGCGCGTGAAGATTACCATCGTTGATCTAGTACCCACCAAACCGGAGATGAGCGTGGTCGCGCTGGTGGTGCCCTACGCCACGGTCGCTGACGTGACCTCGGGAGCGGCGGCCGGCGGGCCGGCTGGGTCGGCGCCTTATCTCGGCCGTACCGGTATCGCCGTACAGTTTATCGACAGCCAGACCAGCCAGGTGATCGCTGAGTACGCCGATACCCAAGTCGGCCGGAAATATGTGGTAGACACTGCCAAAGGGGTCGGCAGCGCCATCACTATCGGCTTTTCAGATTACGCCAAGGCCTACTCGACCTGGGCCTATGCCCAGCAAGCCTTCGATGGCTGGGCGCAACAGTTCCGGGCGCGGCTCGATCAGGCCCATGGTCGATAGTCGCGCGGCGCAACGTCGGGCAAGTTGAAAAATGGCCCACCTCCCAGCCCGTTGGTGGATCGATGAGACACCGGGGAAAGTTCAATCCCCATACCGAGGAGAAACCATGTCGAACATGAAACGCATGACCGATGGGATCACCCTGGCTGCGCGATTCCGTATTTGCATGGCATCGCTGATGGTCGCCCTGAGCCTCGGCTTGCAGGCCTGCGCGCCGGCGCCCCTGTCTCAAGGCCAGATCGACGAGCAACGCGCCGATATTCGCGCAATGGCCAACGAGACCATTGAGCAGCTTTATCAGCAATATCCCGATGCCCACCGACAAATCCAGCGGTCGGCCGGTTACGCCGTTTTCAGCAACTTCGGCTTCAAGGTGCTCTTCATGGGCAGCGCGACTGGCGAAGGGATCGCCGTCAGTCACGCCACGCAGCGGGAGACCTTCATGCGGATGGTCGAATTACAGCCCGGTTACGGCTTCGGCGTGCAGCAGTTCCGGCTGGTATTCGTATTCGCAACACCGCAGGCCTTCGACCAGTTCGTCTATTCGGGCTGGGAGTTCGGCGGCAACGCGATGGCTGCCGCGAACACCAGCACTCAGCAGATGGGCAATCAACTTGGAGTATCGGTTTCACCAGGCGTGCTGATGTACCAGCTCAGCGACCAAGGCGCCATCGTCGGCCTCAGTATCACCGGCGCCAAGTACTATCCAGACGCCAATTTGAACTGACCCGGATCACTTCAACCTGCCGCTGTAGGGCGACATCAACGGGCGCCAAACCCACCGAGAAATTCCAATCGAGGTCACGAAGACCCGCGGCTCTTAACCTTCACCCGAATTACATGAGGATTGATCCATGATCACTCGACGTTCCCTAGTGACCGCCGCAACGTTGCTGGCGTCGCTGCTCGTGGTTCCCGGCTTGGCACACGCCGCTAAGGAACCGGCCAAGAAAGCCGAAGCCAAGACCGAGGAGGCGGCAAAAACAGCCGACTTCCTGTTTGTACAAAACGCCCAGAGCATCCATTACACGGACGGCAAGCTGACCCTGAAGGGGGTTAGCCCGACCACCATCATGTTCTCCGACCGCCCCGAACGGATTGCCGGCCACATGGCCACCACCCGCTTCGTACCGTTCTGGTCGAAGGGCAAGGATAGCTTCCTGGCCGATCCGCCCAACGCCACCTTGTCCATCGTCAATGAGGACAAGGTCAATGACGTGGTGGTGGAACTACGCGACCCGATATTGAAGGGGGACGAGCTGAGCTACAACGTCCGGGTGCTGGAGGGTGAAATGCCCGCCAAAGGCGGACCGGTCTCGCTGTTCATCGACGTGATCGGCATGCCGTTGACACCGCTGTCCTATGCCGGCGTCGCTCGCCGGTCGTACCGCCGGGCGTTCTATTACTGATGCCGACGGGCTATTTCCGAACCTGAATTGGAGGACCACCATGCAGGCCAAGATTTGGCGAACCGCCTTGACGCTCGCTTTGCTATCTCCATTAACCGTCGGCGTGGTTCTCGGCCAGGAGCAGGCGCCAGCGACTGCGTCCACGCCACCGCCCGTTCAGGCTGCGGCGCCACCCACGCGGGTCATGGAGCAGGGCGCGCTCGACCTAGTCAAGAAGATGAGCGCCAAGCTGGCGGCCACCCCGGCGTTCCTGGTCCGCACTCGAAGTTCGACCGAAGCACCGGGTGGCACCGGACAATTCCTGATCTTCTTCACCGAATCGGTGGTCGCGGTCAAGCGTCCGAACAAACTGAGCGCCGAAATTCGCGGCGATGCGCCGCCGTTCGATTTCTATTTTGACGGCGCGAAGATGACCGCCTACGAGCCGATCCATAAGCTCTACGCCACCACCGACGTACCCAAGACTCTCGATGAACTGATTCCGTTCGCGGCGAAAACGGCCGGCATCCTGCTGCCGTTCGAGGACGTGCTCTACAGCGATCCCTATGCTGCCCTGACGAAAGACGCTACCAGCGCATTCTACGCCGGGTACTCCGTCATCCGCGGCGTCCGTTGCGAGCATGTGGCGCTGGCCGCGCCGGGTATCGAAGGGCAGCTCTGGATCAACGCCAAGACTGATTTGCCGTGCCTGATCGCTGGCACGCTATCGAACGCACCAGGCGCTCCGCGCTTCACGGTGGAGTATTACGACTGGAAGCTGAAGCCGGAACTCCCGGATAAGCTCTTCACCTTCGCCAAACCCGAAGGCGCCAAGCCGATGGATTTCCGCGCCCTGACGGGGGCGGGCCGATAACGATCTTGGAGGCAATAGCGATGTGGAACTCTCGGAAATGTCTGCTGGCTTTCGGAATAGCCGGACTGGCAATTCTGCCGATGCAAGCGGGCGCCTGGGGCGGCTTTCGCGGCGGCGGCTTCCACGCCGGGGCGGGTGGCTTCACCACCTGGCATCACGCCGGCTGGGGAGGTGGCGGCTTCGGCGGCGCCTATCACGCCGGCTACGGCGGGGTGACCCACGTCGGCTACGGCGGGGTGACCCACGCCGACTACGGCGGCGCCTATCACGCCGGCTACGGCGGGGGAGCCTACTATCACCCCGCTTATCCGGCTGCTCCGATGCCGGTAGCCGGCCATCCGCCTCCGCCGGCGGGCGGCTGCTGGGGTTGCGTAAGTGGCTATGGCGCTGGCGCAGTCGCAGCGGCCGGCGCTGTAGGATTGGCGGCCGGCGCGGCCATCGGCTCGGCGGTCGCGGACGACAGTAGCCCGACCGTGGTCGTGCAACAACCGGTGGTGGTTTCGGGACCGGCTATCGGTACCGAAGTGGTAGCGTTGCCCGGCGACTGCTCCAGCGCCTTCGCCAACGACACCACGTACTACAATTGTGGCAGTACCTATTACCAACCGCACTTCGGCAGCAACGGCGTGTATTACACGGTCGTCGCCAAGCCGTTTTGAGCCAACTCGAGAGGAGGGCATGATGAAAAAACCTATCATTTCAGCCCTGGTTCTGCTGGCCGGTCTCGTCACCGGCGGTGTCCAAGCTGCCAACCAGGGGTCGCTCAAATATACCGAGGGTCCGTATGACGCCGCGAGCGGTGTTTACACGGTGGTCAAAGGAGACAATCTGGCTGCGATCGCTGAACGCTTCGGCGTTACAGCAAGCGAACTGAAGTCGCAAAACAAGTTCGCTGCGGACCAGATCGAGGTGGGCCAAAAGCTGGTAGTGGCCGCCGCCGATGCGGCTGAAGGAGGATCGACCGGCGCTTCGCAGACGACTGGCGTACCCGGCTCCCCCGACGCCACCACCACGATCAGCGGTAAGCAGATCCCGCCGCCAGATCCTCAATTCGGCGGTGTGATCAAGGAAGATGCCCTGAAATCCAAAGCCTGGTGGGCTCCGCGCGTGGTACCGCCCAAACAGGCACCCAACATCCTGCTGATCATGACCGACGACTCGGGCTTCGGTGTGCCGAGTACCTTCGGTGGCGTCATTCCGACCCCGACGATGGATCGTCTCGCGCAGAGTGGCCTACGCTACAACAACATTCACTCCACCGCGCTCTGCTCGCCGACCCGCGCCGCGCTGATCACCGGTCGCAATCACCACTCGGCCGGCTTCGGCGTGATCTCGGAGCAGTCCACCGGCTTCCCCGGCTATAACAGCATCATCGCCAAGGACAAGGCAACGGTTGGGCGCATCCTCAAGGAAAACGGCTTCGCCACTTCCTGGTTCGGCAAGGACCACAACGTACCCGCTTTTGCAGCCAGTCAGGTTGGCCCCTTCGATAACTGGCCCATCGGGCAAGGCTTCGATTATTTCTACGGATTCGTCGGCGGCGATGCAAATCAGTGGCAGCCAAACCTGTTCCGCAATACCACGCAAATCTATCCCTTCCAGGGCAAGCCGGGATGGAACCTGGTGACCGGCATGGCAGACGACGCCATCGACTATCTGAATCGCATCAACCAGATCGATCCGAGCAAGCCCTTCTTCCTCTATTACGTCCCCGGCGCCACGCACGCGCCACACCATCCGACCCAGGAATGGGTCGAGAAGATTCGGGCCATGCACCTCTTCGACGATGGCTGGAACAAGCTGCGCGAACGGATTTTCGAGAACCAGAAGCGCCTTGGCGTGATTCCGCCGGATACCCAACTGGAACCTTGGCCGACCAACATCATCAAGAACTGGGATGATCTGACGCCCGAGGAGAAGAAGCTTTTCATCCGCCAAGTGGAAATCTTCGCCGCCTACGAGGCGTACAACGACCACGAAATCGGCCGTGTCATCCAGGCCATCGAGGACATGGGCAAACTCGACAACACGCTTGTCATCTACATCAACGGCGACAATGGCACCAGTGCCGAAGGCGGCCCGCTCGGCACGCCCAACGAGGTCGCGTTCTTCAACGGTGTCAACATGATGCCGGTGAACGTACAGATGAAGTGGTATGACGCGTGGGGTACAGAGCAGACCTATAACCACATGTCGGCAGGCTGGTCCTGGGCCTTCGATACACCATTCACCTGGTTCAAACAGAATGCCTCGCGGCTCGGTGGTGTGCGGCAGTGCATGGTGGTTTCCTGGCCGAAGGGGATCAAAGACAAGGGTGGTCTGCGCGAGCAGTTCATGCACGTCATCGATGTCGTGCCCACTCTCCTGGAGGTTTCCGGCATCGGCGCTCCCGAATACGTGGATGGCATCAAACAGGCGCCGATCGAGGGCGTGAGCTTCGCCTACACCTTTGACACGCAAAACGCCAAGGCGCTATCTCGGCATAAGACCCAGTATTTCGAGATGATGGGCCAGTGGGCGCTGTATCACGAAGGTTGGCTGCTGAGCACCCAGGTGAACCGCGCACCCTGGGAAGCCTTTGGCCCTGCCAATCCTGATCCACTCAACAACCAGGTGCTCCAGCTCTACAACCTGGACAAGGACTTCAGCCAATCCCAAGACCTTGCCGCCAAGCATCCGGACAAGGTGAAAGAACTGAAGGCGATGTTCATCGCGGAAGCGAAGAAGTATCAGGTCTTCCCGATGGATGCTTCGGTGGCGGCACGCATCGTCGCCCCGCGGCCGAACATCACCGCCGGCCGCACCGAGTTCGTGTACACCCATCCGATGACCAGCCTGCCGCAGGGCGACTCACCGATGCTGCTCAACGCCTCCTACACCATTACGGCGGATATCACCGTTCCCGAGGGCGGCGCCGAAGGCATGATTCTCACCTCTGGCGGTCGGTTTGCCGGCTACGGTTTCTACCTGCTCAAGGGCAAACCGGTCTTCCTCTGGAATCTCATCGATCTCAAGCGCGTCAAGTGGGAAGGCCCGGCGGCGCTGACGCCTGGCCGGCATACGCTGGAATTCGACTTCAAATATGACGGCCTCGGCATCGGCACGCTCGCTTTCAACAATATGAGCGGCCTCGGGCGGTCCGGCACTGGCACGCTCAAGGTGGACGGCAAGGATGTCCAGACCATCACTCTGCCCCACACCCTGCCAATGATCCTGCAATGGGACGAAAGCTTCGACATCGGCTCCGACACCCTCACCGGGGTGAACGACGCCGATTACCAGCCGCCATTCCCGCTGACCGCCAAGCTCGACAAGTTGACGATCAAGGTGGACCGCCCGAAGCTGACGGAGGAGGACATCAAGAAGTTCGAGAATGCGGAAGCGATTGCAGTTGACGGCAATCCGATTCATCACATGCAGAGCGGGCCACAATAGCTCCGGATCGCAACCCCACCGTTTATTCCAGCCTGGACGACTTACAACCAAGGTCAACAGGTAGCAGGTACAAAGCCGGCGGTTCGCACAAGCCGCCGGCTGTTTACAGTAGCTTGTCATTGACATTCACTAAACGACCCCACAGCAAGCTACGGGGGATGTATCCCGAAGGAAAAATCAACGCTCATCAGCACTAAGGAGACATAAAGCCCATGAAGCCCACGAGAGCCACAAAACGGTTACTCTCCCATCCGATCAGGACACTATCCTTGATCGCTGCTTTGGCTGGCGGACTCGCCCTGGCCGGTGCCCAAGCCGCCGACCAAGGTCCGCGCCAGCACGCGGGAGGCGCATATGAGGCCGCCACTACCCACTATGTTGTTGTCGCCGGCGATGACTTGGCGACTATTGCCGAACGCTTTGGCGTCTCGGTGCACGAGCTGAAGACGCACAACAAGCTAGCCTCGGACACCATCGAGGCGGGCCAGAAACTGACTATCCCCGGCGATCCGATCAATTCCGGGTACAAGATGACCACGCCCATCGCGCCGGGCGTCGCCACACCCAACACGCTCGAAACCTCGATCGGCACGCTGCACTTGAGCGATGGCTTTCCGAAGCCCGACACCATCGAGAAAATCTACGATAACCTGGATCGATCACGCGCGTTGCAGGCCTACCTACTGGGCATCCCGATTGTCAACCAAGCCGGGATGCGCGACTCGCTGCGCCAGTTCGGGCCGGACAACCAGACGGACGTCATCTGGGAAACCCTGGTCGATCCGAAGACCGTGGAGCTGACGGCAAATAACAACACCATCTATAACTTCATCTGGATCGATACCCATAAGGGGCCGGTCGTGCTGGAAGTTCCGCCGATGTCGTTGGGTGCCATTGACAACTTCTGGTATCGCTGGGTCACCGACATCGGCATCACGGGTCCCGACAAAGGCAAGGGTGGCAAGTATCTGATCCTCCCGCCGGGGTACAAAGGTGAGGTTCCGGAAGGCTACTTTGTCGTACGCCCGAGTACCTACGGCAACTGGGCACCCTTCCGCACCTTTCTCGTGGACGGGTCACCCAAGCCCGGCGTCGAGTCGGTCAAGAAGCACCTGAAGATTTACTCGCTCGCCGATGCCGCCAATCCCGCTCCCGTGAAGTTCGCCAATGCCTCGGGCGTTCCGGCGAACTTCGTCGCGCCGGGTGACTACTCGTTCTGGGAGCTTCTCGACAAGGTCATCCAGGAAGAGCCGAGCGAGGGCTCCGATCCGACCACCTTGGGTCTGTTTGCCTCGATCGGCATCGAGAAAGGCAAACCCTTCAACCCGGACGAGCGGATGAAAAAGATCCTGGCAGACGCTGCTAACATCGGCGCGGTGACCGCACGCACCATTGCTTTCAAAATGCGAGAGCAGGATGCCTTCTTTTACCCCGATAGCTCGTGGCGCCTGCCTTTCTTCGGTGGCTACAAGTTCGAGGTCTCGCCAGGGGTCGCCAACCTCGACGGCGCGGCCTTCTTCTACTACTTCGCAACGGGCGTGACACCGGCGATGGAAGAAAAGATGGTCGGCAAAGGATCCCAGTATCCCTGGGCCTCTCTGGACGCGAACGGCAACCCCTTCGACGGCGCCAAGACCTACAAGCTGCACCTACCGCCGAATATTCCGGTCAAGGACTTCTGGTCGGTCATCGTCTACGACAACCAGACCCGCTCGATGTTACAGACCGATCAGCAGGCCCCGAGTGTGAGCGGCCAGAACAAGGGAGTCAAGGTCAACGCGGATGGCTCGGTGGATGTCTTCTTCGGCCCCAAGGCCCCAGCAGGCATGGAGAACAACTGGGTGCAGACGATTCCCGGCAAAGGCTGGTTCATGATCCTGCGCCTCTACGGCCCGCTGGAGCCGTGGTTCAACAAGACCTGGCGGCCGGGAGAGATCGAAGAGGTGAAATAGCCCCCTCGCTCGGGTTATGAACCGCGTGGGCTACTTCGCGAGGAACGGCCCACGCTTCGAGATCGCGATGATTTGGAGCTTGAGATACCGCGCTTATAGCAAGCCCGACCTTGAGCGGCTCTGCCCGAACGTGGAGAATTGGCGGCAGGATCAAGACATACTGAGTGGAACGCAAGATGGAATTATCATCAGTTGCGCCAAGGTCTTGGAGGAATTGAAGAAGAAACAGCTCGGCAACCACCGCGAGAGGTTGGTTTTTGCGTAACGTAAAATCAGCTCACTCGGACCAAACCCGGAGGGGAATATCAATGCTTCAAAAAAAGCTATTGCAAGGGGGATTCTGGGCAGCAGTCGCCGGCGCCGGCATGCTGGTGTCGGGCGGCCTGGCATCGGCCGCTGGCGTGGACATGTACGATGGGCAATGGCATTACAGTCTCACGCCGTATGCCTGGTTTCCGAACATCCACCAGACGCTCCAGTATTCGACTCCCTTGGGGGGAGGCAAAACTGTGGATGTCGAGGTCAAGCCGGACAGCTACCTCAGCAACTTGGATTTCGCGCTCATGGGCACCTTTGAGGCGCGCAAGGGCGACTGGGCGCTGGCGATGGACCTGATCTACAACGATTTTAGCAATCAGGATAGCAAGATCAGAAACGTGCAAGGACCGGGGGGCAACTTGTCTCTGCCCATCGATACCAGCCTGAATGTGGATATCAAAGCGCTGATCTGGGAAGGTATCGGCAGCTACACCGTGGCGCGGAGCGCTACCGGGACGCTAGACGTATTCGGCGGCGTTCGCTATTTGGGCTTGAAAACATCGACCGATCTGAGTTTCTCCGGACCGGAGGGAATCATCGGGCGCTCCGGCAGCCAATCCAACCGGCTTAACGTATGGGATGGGATCATAGGTGTGCGCGGCGAAGTAAAAATCGGGGACAGCGGCGATTGGTTCCTGCCGTATTACCTCGACATCGGTGCAGGCAGCCATTCTAACTGGACCTGGCAGGGCTGGACCGGGGTCGGTTATCGCTTCGACTGGGGTGATGTCGTACTCGCGTACCGCAACCTCTATTACTCGACCGATGAGGATAAGGTCATCGAGGATCTGCGCATGGCCGGTCCCGCACTGGGTGCTACTTTCCGCTGGTAGCACAGCGCAAACCGACGTCGCTGATATCCATGCCATTTCCCGCTCCGAACTCCCCTATCGTCGCCACCCCCGAACCGGCATCGCTCTCCAGCACGGTCGATCTGCTGGTGCAAGCCGGTAGCCTGTTACTCCAGCACGGCGCCGATGCCAGCCGCGTGGAGGCCAGTCTGGAGCAGATGGAGCCGGGTTTGGGCATCGACCGGATTGATGCCGTGGTCATGTCCAAAACCATCCTGCTCACCGCCACTCGCCAGGAGGCCCACCATACCCGAGTCGCTCGGGTGCCCATCGTGGGCGTCAACATGAACATCCTCAGCGAGGTGGAGCAACTGCTGGGACAATTCCAGCAAGGACGGGTGTCGGTCGAGCAGCTGGCGCTGGAACTGGACCGGATCGCGGCGCTGCCGCACCACTACTCGCGCGGGGTGATCGTGGCAGCGGTCGGATTTGCCTGCGCGGCATTCTGCCGGCTGTTCGGCGGCGACTGGGCGGCGCTGGCGGTCACTGGCGTGGCCGCTGCCGTGGCCACCTGGGTGCGGATGGAACTGAACCGGCGACACACTAATTACTTCCTGGTTGTCCTGATTACCGCGTTGGTGGCCAGCCTGCTGGCGGGTAACGCACTCTGGCTCAGCCAAACCCCGCAGAGCGCGTTGACAGCGGCTGTCCTGCTGTTGGTACCGGGAGTACCGCTGATCAATGCCAGTGTCGATATCCTGCGCGGACATATTTCCGCTGGCCTGGCCCGAGCCACCACAAGCTTGGTGGTGTTTCTCGGCATTGCGCTCGGCTTGGGCTTTGCACTCCGGCTGTTTCAGGTGCGGCTGTGAGCGGCGCTGAACTGGCGGTTTCGCTTATCCAGAAAGGTTGCTGGGCGGCAGTAGCAACTTTGGGCTTTTCGATCTTGTTCAACGTGCCGAAATACGCCTTGCCCTATTGTGCGTTGATCGGCGCATTCGGCTATGCGCTGCGCGCCGCTCTGACCAGCGGCGGCTTGGGGATGGTGTCCGCTACCCTGTGCGCAGCGCTACTGATCGGCGTGATGGCCACGATCCTGGCCCAACGCTATGGCGTGAGCGGGACGCTGTTCGCCGTCGGCCCGGCGATTCCGCTGGTACCCGGCAGCTATGCCTACAAAGCCGTGATGGGCATCGTCATGGTGGCCGAATCGCCCCAACTGGAACGCAGCACCGAGCTGTTGCTGACGGCCTTCGATAACGGCATCAAAGCCGTTCTGACCATTCTGTTCTTGAGTTTCGGAATCGCGCTGCCGGGCTTGGCGTGGAGCGCATTGCAGCGCGAGAATTGACAGTCGCCAGAACCGAGTCCGCAAGACGCGCGATCCGCGCTTCCAGACAAACAACCACTCAGCTCATCAGCCACCTGCGCGCCGGCTCCAGATCAGCCTCCGGGAAAAAGCCAACTTCGGCTTGCCGGCTATCGGCGAACAGAAATATCCCTATCTCGTCTCGCCAGCGTAGATCGCCCACGACCGCAATTTTTTCGATGTCCTGGTCGTGCTTGAGGAAAAAGCCGATGTCGCCCCACTGTTCGCCGGGTTCCCAACCGGCAAAATCGGCCAACTGGATCAATACCCTCACCTTGCCAGACGCAAAAATGTTCTCGGCTTCAGTTTGAGTCAGAAAAGCCTGAAACTCGGCCCAGGTCAACAGTCCGCTCAGGGTCACCCGATACGCGATCCGTTAATTGGCATGACGCTATCGCCATGATCATGGCCTTTTATTGGCTTGGTTCTCTTTTGGATTCAAGAGAAGCTATGCCGCGCGGCATCGTGATCATAATACCGCGCGATCAGATACTCGATGGAACACAATAGAGAGTGTGTTTTTAATAACGGCGATTGACCCAGGCACCGCCACCGCCGCCGTAACGGTTGACCCAGGCACCACCGCCGCCGCCGGCTCGATTCACCCAACCGCCACCGCCACCGCCGTAACGGTTGACCCAACCTCCTCTCGGCCCGGCAGCGGCGGAACCGCCATAACCACGGACGGCAACCCCTGCATGGGCTTGCTTGGAGTCGGCCAAAGCGCCACCCAGCAACACGCCGCCGATCACTGCCTGCGACCACTTGCCCAGCCCGCGCAGAAACGTCCGACGCGTCTCGATATCCGGCGCGTCAACCGGTTCAGGACTTGCTATTTCGTGTCGATCGGTCATGGCCGTTTCTCACTCACTGAGTTTTCTTCGGTGCGGCTTCCTTACCGGACGCCGCCGGTACTGCCTCGGGCGCGGCTTCCTTACCGGACGCCGGTGCTGCCTCGGGCGCTTCATCTTCCTCCGACGGAGGACCTACATCCTCGACCAAGTTGGAGAAGTGCAGAGCCTGAAACCGCCAGCCGGCTTTTTCTTTCTTCAACACCGCCGAGACGTTGAGATCGAACTCGCGCGGCTCACCGGCCGGATCAGTGTCCTTCATGACGCAGGAAGCCATCAACCAGGCATCGTTTCCTTCCTCGGCCGCGGCGACATCCGGACACTCGTGGCTGAGCGAACCGGCTTTGAAGGTCTCAAAGTAATGTTTGTAAGTGTCTTCCACGGCCGCTTTGCCTTTCCAAAACTCGCCGGGGCCGGTGCCCATGAGCGCTACGTTGGGGCTGTCGGCGTAGAGCGCCAGCAAGGCCTTCAGGTCTTGCTTGTTCATCGCGTCGTGGTGCTGTTTCAGCACCGCTCTGAGTTCCTCGCTAGCCTTGGCGGCCATCGGCGATTCGGCTGTCTTCGGCGTTTCCGCCGCCCAAACCGGAGCCGCCAACACGCAACTCAGCGCGGAGATTAATAAAGCATGTCGTTTTTTCATGGCGATCTATCCTGTGACGGGTTGATGGAGCTTAGAGCCCGTTCATCGAGCCGGTGATTCCCGACGAATCAAGGACGAAGACGAAGGCTTCACCGGCCATGCGCCTCGTCCAGCCGCTTCCGCAACAATCCAGCCCAATAGTCGAAAGCGGCCTGTGCATACGCCCAAGTGCTATAGGCTTTGGAGTAGGACGAAAATCCTTTCTCGACGGCCGAACCCACACCTTGGCTCAGATCGATATCGTACTTCTTGCCGACCTTCCGATCCACGTAAGCGGCTACCACTTGATTGGTCTGGCTATCGAGAAACTCGGCTTCGATGGCGGTTTGGCCGAGATAGGGAGTACCGCCGGTACCGCCGCCGGCCGCAACATCGGCCACGGTGGCGTAAGGCACCACCAGGGTCACCACGCTCATCTCGGGTTTGGTCGGGACCAGATCGGTGATCGCCACCCGCACCCGCAACACACCGGGACCTGGCTTGGTCACCACCAGATAGGTTGGTTCCAGCGCTTTAACGATGGCGTTTTGGAAGTAGTCGGTCAGTGTCTTCAATTCGGTCGGATCGATACCCTTGTAGTCAGCATCATCCTTGTACCAGACCCGAATTCGATCCAGCATCACCTTATTGTATTGTTTAAAATTCTGCTTGGGATCGATGTAACGCTCGGCGCCGTCGCCGTCTGGTACGGGTTCCAGTTTGGAGTAATCGCTGAGAAAGCCAGCGTATTTCGGTTTGGTATCGCCGGATGGCGTGCTGGCGCAACCGGCGACCAAGGCGACGCTCAGCAAAAATAGGGATAACAGGGTCGCGATGCGCATCGATGTTTGTCCTTGGGGTTATCGGTTCGCGGGAAGAAAGCCGACTATACTTGCAGGCAGCCCACCCTATTGACTCTCGATTTTCAGGGATCAGGTGACCAAAACGTCACCGCGCTTGAAGTATAGGCCATACTAAAGATATGCGCTTTCAAAACCTATCCCGACCCTATTTCGTAACTCTTCACAAATGGGAGTTCCGTTCCGTGCGAGATTCGTGCCCTGCTTGCAAGCCTCTGTTTCGACTCAAGCTCCGGCCAAATGCCGGTACGTTGTTGGCGATTCTCCTGAGCGTCGGGCCGACGCTTGCGCTTGCCCAGCAACAACCCCAGATGCCACCGGTCGAAGTCACGGTGGTCACCGTCGCGCCGCAGACCACGCCTGCAACCTACGAATTCACCGGTAAGACCGAAAGTTCCCGCGCGGTGGAAATCCGCGCCCGCGTGGAAGGTTATCTGGATAAGATCGCCTACACCGAGGGCGATTTCGTTCGTCCCGGTCAATTGCTGTTTCAGCTCGATCCACAACCGTTTCAGGCCGCGCTGGACAATGCCAAGGGCGATCTGGCGCGCGCCGAAGCGCAACTCGCCAACGCCCGCGCCACGCTGGCGCGCGTCAAACCGCTGGCCAAGGAAAACGCCGTCAGCCAGAAAGATCTGGACGATTCGGTGGCGGCCGAACGCAGCGCTCAAGCGCAAGTGCAATCGGCCAAGGCACAAGTGCGGACAGCGGAATTGAACCTGGGCTACACCACCATCAAATCGCCATTGAACGGGCTCGCCGGCAAATCGGAATTTCGCGAGGGCAGCCTGGTCACGCCCGGCGCCAGCAGCCTGTTGACCACGGTGGTCCAACTCGATCCGATTTGGGTTAACTTCGGCGCCGGCGAAAATGACGTGCTCAAGTTCCGCCAACAAAAAGCCAGCGGGCAGTTGAAGGGGGGCGCCGCGAATGCCGAAATCGAACTGGTTCTGGCCGACGGATCGGTCCATCCCAACAAGGGACGCATCGATTACGTCGCGCCGACCATCGACCAGAAAACGGGAACCCTGGCGATGCGCGCGGAAATACCCAATCCAAACCGCGCGTTGAGCCCCGGCCAGTTCGTACGGGTGCGTATTCAGGGTATCGAACGCTCCAACGTCCTCATCGTCCCGCAGCGGGCGGTGATGCAGGGACCGCAAGGCAAGTTCGTCTACGTGGTCGCAGACGACAAGGCCGAGGTTAAACCGATACAAGTCGGCGATTTCTTTGGTGACCAGTGGATCGTTACCTCCGGCCTGAGCGGCGGCGAACAGGTGATCGTGGACGGCGCCATCAAGGTGCGACCCGGCGCGCCGGTCAAGATCGCCGTGCCTGCCACCCCGCCCAAGCCGGCCGGTCAATAAGGGGAAACGCCCATGATTTCGCGTTTCTTCATCGACCGGCCGATCTTCGCGACCGTTATTTCCATCGTGATCATGCTCGCTGGCTTGGTGGCGATGGTGGGATTGCCTATCGCGCAGTTCCCGGAAATCACTCCGCCGCTGTTGCAGGTGGTGACCAGCTACCCCGGCGCCAACGCCGAAACCACCTCCAACTCGGTGGCCGCGCCGGTCGAACAGCAGGTGAACGGCGTCGAGAGCATGATTTACATGCAATCGAACAACTCGGCTAGCGGTGACATGGCGCTTAACGTCTATTTCAACATCGGGACCAACGTGGACACCGTGTTGCCCGATTTGACCAACCGAGTCAATCTGGCGAACCCGGTGATGCCGGCCGACGTGCGCCAGAACGGCCTCACCATCAAGAAGGCCTCCTCCAACATTCTGATGATCGTGGCGATCAGCTCCGACGGCACGCAGGATCCCAATTTCGTCAGCAACTACGCCAACATCAACGTAGTGGACGAACTCAAGCGCATCCCCGGCGCTAGCCAGGTTTCGCTGTTCACTCAATCCGACTACGCCATGCGCGTCTGGCTTAAGCCGGATCGGATGGCCGAATTGAACCTTTCCGTCAGCGATATCCGTCAGGCCATTCAAGAACAGAACGCGCAATTTGCCGTCGGCAAGGTCGGCCAACCGCCGACCGGTTATCCGGTGGAACTCACCCTGCCGGTGTCCGCCAAGGGCCGGTTGGATGACCCCAAGGAATTCGAGCAGATCATCCTACGCTCCAACCCCGACGGTTCAGCGGTGCTGCTACGCGATGTGGCGCGGGTCGAGCTGGGCATTCGCAATTACGACACGGAAGGTCTGTTGAACGGCAAGCGCACCGATTTCATCATGGTCTACCAGCAACCTGGCTCCAACGCGCTGGACGTGGCCGACAAGATCATCACGCGGATGGAAGGGTTGACCAAGAACTTCCCTTCTGGCGTCAGCTATTCCATTCCCTACAACACCACCAAGTTCGTCGAAGTCTCCATCGAGGCGGTGGTGCACACCTTTTTCGAGGCAGTGATACTGGTCATCCTGGTGGTGTACCTGTTCCTGCAAAACTGGCGGGCCACGCTGATTCCCTTGCTGGCGGTGCCGGTGTCCATCGTCGGCACCTTCGCCGGCATGTTCCTGCTGGGCTTCTCGATCAACACTCTGACCCTATTCGGCATGATCCTGGCCATCGGCATCGTGGTGGACGACGCCATCGTGGTGATCGAAAACGTCGAACGCAACATGCACGAGTTCGGTCTCGATCCCAAGGAAGCGGCGCGGCGGGCAATGGACGAGGTCACCGGCCCGGTCATCGCCATCGTGCTGGTGCTGTGTGCGGTGTTCGTGCCCACCGCCTTCCTGAGCGGCATCACCGGCCAGTTGTACAAGCAGTTCGCCATCACCATCGCCATTTCGGTGATCATTTCCGGCCTGGTGGCGCTGACCCTCAGCCCGGCGCTGGCGGCAATCCTGCTCAAACCAGCCCACGGCCAGAAAAACATTTTTTTCCGTGGCTTCGAAAAAGTGTTCGACAAAATGACCGGCGGCTACGTCGCTGGCTCGGCCTTTCTGGTGCGACGGGTGCTGATCGCCCTGGTGCTGTTCGGCGGTCTGCTGTTCGTCACCGTCGGGCTATTCAAGAGCGTGCCCGGCGGCTTCGTGCCTGACGAAGATCAGGGCTATCTGCTGGGGGTAGCGATTTTGCCCGATGGCGCTAGCCTGGATCGCACGCGGGCTGTGGTCGAGCAGGCCAACGCAATTTTCGGCAAGCACCCGGCGGTTCAAAACGTGGTCAGCCTGAACGGTTTCAGCCTATTGGATAGCCAGAACAAGCCGAATTTCGCCACCTTCTTCTTGCCGCTCAAGGACTGGAAGGAACGCACCACGCCAGAACTGCATGCCTTCGCGACGCAGAAGACGCTGCAACGCGAGGTCTTCCAGCAGATCAAGGAAGCGCAAGTCGTCCTGTTCAACCCGCCGCCGATTCCCGGCATGAGCAGCACCGGCGGCTTCGAGTTCTGGATTCAGGATCGCGGCGGTGCGGGATCCAAGGCGCTGGAGGACGTGGTACAGAAGTTCATCGCCAAGGCTAAGGAAAAACCGGAATTGGGTCCGCTCGCCACCACCTTCCGCGCCAATTCCCAGCAGCTGTTCGTCGATCTCGACCGGGAAAAAGCGCGAGCGCTGAACGTGCCGGTCAATACCGTGTTCGATTTGATGCAAGGCGTCTTCGGCTCAATCTACGTCAACGATTTCAACAAGCTCGGCCGAACCTTCCGGGTGATGCTGCAAGCGGACACGCAATACCGCACCCGCCCCGAGGACATCAGCCAGATCTTTGTGCGCTCGACCACCGGCCAGATGGTACCGTTGAGCGCGCTGGTCACGGTGAAATACATCACCGGCCCGGACAACGTACCCCGCTTCAACGTGTTCCCTGCCGCCCGCGTCAACGGCAACGCCGCACCTGGCTACAGCTCTGGGCAGGCGCTGGCGGCGATGGAAGCGCTGGCCAAGGAAGCTTTGCCGGAAGGCATGAGTTACGCCTGGGCCGGACAGGCGTATCAGGAGAAGCAGGTGGGCGCGGCCTCGGCGCTAGCTTTCGTGTTCGGCATCGTCATGGTGTTCCTGATTCTGGCGGCGCAGTACGAGAAGTGGACACTGCCCATCGCGGTGATCACCGCCGTACCGTTCGCGGTGGCGGGCGCCCTGCTGGCGGTATTCCTGCGTGGCTTGGTCAACGATGTGTACTTCCAGATCGGCCTGGTGACATTGATCGCCTTAGCAGCCAAGAATGCGATTCTCATTGTCGAGTTCGCGGTGATGAAGCGCGAGGAAGGGCTGTCGGCCATCGACGCTGCGCTGGAAGCGGCGCGGCTGCGCTTCCGGCCTATCGTCATGACCTCGCTGGCCTTCATTCTCGGTTGCGTGCCGCTGGCGATCAGCACCGGCGCTGGCGCGTTCAGCCGGCATTCCATCGGTACCGGGGTCATCGGCGGTATGTTGGGCGCGACCTGCATCGCCATCTTCTTCGTCCCGCTGTTCTATCGGCTGTTCAGTGGCAGCGGCGGCGGTAAAACGGCCACGGCCGGGCCAGCCGCTCCCATTGCGATCAAGGAGGAAGGCAGCCATGCGTAAGCTCTTCCCTCACCCTAGCCCTCTCCAAAAGGGAGAGGGAATATCGACCCATCCCCCTCGCCCCCTGGGAGAGGGATCGAGGGTAAGAGCCACCGCCCTGTTGATCTCTTTGACTCTCGCCGGCTGCGCGGTCGGCCCAATTTACCAGCGTCCGGAAGTGCCGGTTCCGGCGCAATGGCAGATCAACATCCAGCAGGCCAACGATTTTGCCAATACCGCCTGGTGGGAGCAGTTCCGCGATCCGGTGCTGGACAATCTCATCCAGACCGCGCTACGGGAAAACAAAGACGTACAGATCGCTGCGGCGCGAGTGGAAGAGTACATGGGCCGCTACGGCGTAACCCGCTCCGCCCAATTCCCACAGGTAAGCGCCAACGCCGACGCAGCGCGCACCCGCCTCAGCGAAAGCCCACCTCAGACCACAGGGAAAAATCCCGGCAACAGTTTCCAGATCAACTTGGGCGTATCGTTCGAGTTGGATTTGTGGGGCAAACTGCGCAGCGCAACCGAAGCAGCTCGCGCCGACCTGCTGGCCACCGAGGAAGCTCGGCGCACGGTGATTCTGACCCTGGTCAGCCAGGTGGCCGATGGCTACGTGCGATTGCTCGACTTCGACCGGCAGATGGCCATTACCGAAGCGACCTTGAAAACCCGCAGCGAAGCAGTGCGGATCAACGGCCTGCGCTTCAAGGCCGGACTGATCTCGGAACTGGACTACCAGCAGGCGGTGGCGGAATACCAGAATGCGGCGGTGCAAATACCGAGACTGGAGCGGTTGATCATTCAACAGGAAAATGCGATCAATCTGCTGCTGGGACGCAACCCCGGCAAAATCAGTCGAGGAGTTCCCCTGGATCGCTTGGCGTTGCCACGGGTGCCTGGCGGCCTGCCGTCCGATCTGCTGGAACGCCGCCCGGATATCCGGCAAGCCGAGCAGCAGTTGATCGCCGCCAATGCGCTCATCGGCGTGGCCAAGGCAGCGTTCTTCCCCAGCATTTCGCTAACCGGACTGCTCGGTGTCGCAAGCACCGATCTTTCCGATCTCTTTAAAGGGCCGTCCAAGACTTGGCAATTTGGCGGCACTCTAGCCCAACCCCTCTTCACCGGTGGTGCCCTGACCGGTCAGTTGCAGGCTGCGGAGGCGGTACAGCAACAGGCGTTATTGAATTACCAGCAGGTGATTCAAACCGCCTTCACCGAGGTGGACAACAGTCTGGTCGCGGTTGCCAAACTGCGCGAGCAGTTGAAAGATGAGGCGGCGCAAGTCAATGCTTTGCAACGCTATCTGGATCTGGCGACACTGCGCTACAACAACGGCTACTCCGACTACCTGACAGTGGTAGACGCCGAGCGCAACCTCTATACCGCGCAACTGCAATACGTGCAGGATCAGGGCAATCTGTTCATCGCGCTGGTCGATCTGTACAAGGCGATGGGTGGTGGCTGGGTCAATGAAGCGGAACAGATGACTGCCCCTTCAACGAAGGTTGTGGCTTCATCGCCGCCGGGCTAGCAATCGCTTCGCTCACCAGCAAACGGGGCGCGGTCATCACGCGCCCCGTTCGTTTATGGCAGAGCCATCGTGTCGAACAACTTAAGCGGGTTTCTCCAGATTGGGTGTAGTTTCGGCCTGTGGCTTGGCTGCGTCCAGCACCGCTTGCAATTTGGCCTCATCCTCGTGCGACAGTGAGGTCTTCAGTAGTCGCCCTCCCGTGCCTTCCAGTTCGGCCAGCACCTTATCGGGCGTCAGCTGTTTGATCAGCACGAACAGTACCGACGAACCCGGTTTCAGCTCGGAAGCCAATTTCTTCATGAAATCATCGTCAATCCCAGCATCGGTCAACGCACCGCTGAGCGCGCCGCTGGCCAAACCGGCCGCGAGTCCCAACAACGGATGCAGGAAGATCAACCCAATTAACAACCCCCAGAAACTGCCAGAAATCGCTCCGGCGGCGGTCAAGTCGTTGATTTGATGTAACTTGACCTTACCCGCCTCATCGCGCACGGCAACCACCGCGTCTTCCAGATCAATCAGATATTCTTTCTGCATTCGCAGCAACCGTAACCGCACTTCTTGAGCCGTGTAGATATCGTCGTATGCGACCGCGACAAACGTATTGCTCATTACCGTTCTCCTATCCAGTCTTCGATTCAGTTGGTTCCGACAGGGGTCCGGTCGGCCTCGTCATCCATCGTCGAACCCTTACCGTCATCACGCTCCATGGACCCAATTTGACCTGTTCGGTTCACGCTGAACCGGTCAATGCCCGGACTTGCCCCCGTTCCCGACTGTCTGGCTCGTCTCTCATGCCCTTGGTATGTCGGATGCATATCAGCATGAAACCCGGACCGTTTTGGCTCGACACGCGATCCGAACGGCCGATTTTAGTTCAAATGATCGTGGTAGAGATGACGCAGATGGCCATTCAATTAACGGCAAAACAAGTCAGGGTCGCGGCTATCGGTTTGGTTTTCGGTTGCGCTGGATCGGCCGCGCTAGCCGGTACGGATTCCTACTCCGAAGCGACCGGCGCGCTGCTAGCAATGAATAGTGCCGACACCCGCGCGGAAATCGCCTATATCCCCGAATCCGGAAACGACCGCTACGATCCGTATACCTGCGCTGCTGCCTACGGCGATGAGTTCTGCACGGCCTTCGAGCGCTGCATGGCCACATACGGTTTCGATCGCTGCTACGCGCGGTTCAGCCAGCAGCTACGGGATTGAACGATCCAGCCGACAAGCCGAACTCAAACACCCGACCCAAGCGATGACTGCCGGGCCAGTATCCGTCGAACCCTCAACGTGAGGTGCCGAACCCGCGTTCGGGCCTCGGCGGCATGGATCGGCTCTCTAAGGGAATTGTCCGGTCAAACGAGCTGACATCATGGCCAGCTGGAATCGCTCCGTTGCCATACCCCAATGAATAATCGTAATAATATTTGATAAAGGCCTCGTCGGACATGCCGGTTTCAATCACCGCTGGATGCCGGAGCACGGTGTCGCGCCACTTGATCGCCCGCCAATAGCCCTGTTCCTCGGGTACTTTGAAATATCGGTAATACTCGTTCAAACAATACCGCTGAAAAAACGGGCCGTAACTCAGTTCAGCCATCCCGAATCCTTCGTCATCGAACAGATAGGTACCATCCGGATTATGGCGCATCAAAAAATCGTCGATCCAACGCCAGGTTTCCAAGGCATTCCGGGTGAGTTCCTCGTCTCGTTCCCGCGCTTGATTCATCAACAGACGGTACATCGGTGGAACGAACGCATGATTGCAGTAATCGATCATGATCCGACAAATCGCCTTCCGGTAAGGCGTGGCCGGAAAAACCTTGGTAGCAGGAAAAACTTCTTCCAAATACTCGTTGATGATGCTGGATTCGTTCAGGATGATTCCCTCATGTTGAATCACCGGAACCTGTCCTAGCGGATTGAGCTTCAAAAACCAGTCTGGCATCCGCCGACTGGATTCCAATTCAGTGAGATCGAACCGGATATTCTTCAATTTCAATAGAATCCGGGTCCGTTGTGCGAACGGACAGATCGCCATGCTATACAAATGAACAGTACTCTTCATCATCGCTCTCCATCACGCCAAGGGCGCGATTTGCTGGGGCTGACTAACTTGCGCTCTACTCTCCGCTTGCAGGAGAAATCTCAAGAGCGTGCCGATCAGCTTTAAAGAATCCTCATCTTTCCCGAATCCAATCCCCTAGGGCGTGTCGTCAATTGGTAGCATCATAATTTTCCAGATTCACGGAAGAATCGGAAAGTGATGCACGGGCTTATAAGCTGCGGGAGGGGCTTATAAAGGGTGAGACGCGATGGGCCGCAGGACGACCAGTGGGAGCGGATTGAGCATTTTCCTCCAGGCCGGGCAGCTACGACAAACGTGCCCAAACCTTCCTGGGCGCCGTCTATCGCGCCGCCTCCCTCATCTGGCTTATTTGACGACACGTTCTAATTTACAGACTCGATCCGGCGACGGGGATCGACACTACAACGCCGGTCGAGGCGATTTGGAAGCACGCGAACCACTGCCAGAAAACCGACCTCGATTGTCCTGGGGTCTCGCTTGACGTCGCCCGCATCAACCGGCAGTGGTATCCCCACCCGGCGGACGCCCGACCACATGCCCATCCAAACCCTGCCGATCATCAAGAAAATATTCGTGGACTTGCTGCGATGAGCGGCCGACGGCGATTCGCTCGGAAATCGCGGGCTTCCCCGCCCGCTCGGGCTCGCTCACTTCAACAGCAGGCTTTCGGTAGGACAGTGCCCCACCGAGCGGTCGTGCAGCGCGCGGTAGTGGCGCAGGTCATCCTCGGTCAGCCGGCTGTCGGGCACGCCGGGCGAAGCCGGTCCGGTCACGTCCGCCACCCGCATGTTGCCGCGCTCGTATTGAATGCGGAAGTAAGTGGAGTCGGCCTCGTTCACTACACCGTCAGGTATTCCCCAGGCCGGCTCGCGCGGGTCGGCGGCGCCGGTCAGATCGGCCGGGCAATCCGGAACTTTGCCTGCGTCGTCTTCCTCGGTCGGGTCGTAATTCGTCCAACCGGGGCCGGTCATCGTTTTGGCGTCGAAGTTGGTGCGCGAGCGGGCCAATACCAGGCGGCGGCCGGCCTTCATCCCGGCCAGGTAGGAGCGGGGCGCGTCTTCCCAGCGGCGCGTCCGGGCATTGTAGGCGAACTCGCGTACCACGCCGTTTTCGGCCACGATCAGGCTACCCGACTCGCCCGCTTGCAGGCTGGTGAGTTTTTGCACCGCTGGCAGGATGACGGTCTGACGGGTTTGCCAGCGACCGCTGCCGTCCGTCGTTGGGCTCAGCTCGTAAACGGTCGAGGACTGGGTGCCGCCGATCCACAGATTGCGGCCCAGCGACGTGTTCGCCAACAAAACGTCGCCGCCGAGCTTGACTTCGGCCGGCAACGTCCGATCCCGCATCGTCGTCAGATCGCGGGACACGGTCAGCAGCCGCCGGGTCGGGGCGAACAGCAGGGTCACCTCGTCGGCTAAGTCGTCGTACACCATCGCGTCGGGCATCGCGCCCTTAAGGTCGAGAGTGCCGAGTACCGAAATCCCCTCGCTGTCGGCTAGCGTGTCGAACCGAATCAACTGGCCGGCGTCGACCAAATACAGGTCGCCGTGCCGGCCGAACACGATCGGCGTGCGCTTCTCCAAGCGCCGGATTTCCCGCAACGCCTCCTGGAGCGGATCGTATTTGTACAGCGTGGTCGAACCGTTCTGCCCGGTCGTCGTCGCGTAGAAGGTACCGACCAACAAGGGATGGAACTGGAAATGGTCGAACGTTCCACCATCCGGCGCATCCTCGGCCACTTGCTGGCCCTGCTCGCCTTCGTTCAGCACGCTGGCGGGCGTGGCGACCAGGGTGTCCCACTGGTCGTCGGTGGTCAGCGCCACCATCGGCGTGATGACGGTGTAGGAATCCAAAAATTTATTTCCATTCAACGACGAAAAACGCCACATCGTTTGCGGCACGCCGAGCCCGCTAACGGACCAGAGACCGGAGACTTCTTCCATCTCCGACTTCTGGTCGTCAAAATCATCTTGCACGATCATGCTGTCCGAGGTGCTCGGATTGTTCCACCACAGCTCGGGCGAACTCGAACAGCCGTTCTTGACCCGATGCAGTGCCACGATGTGGCCGCCGGTCCGCTCCCAATGACCAAAACTGTTCTTTTCGTACTTGCCCAAGGTCATGCTGATCATGCCACCGTTGCTCATCGCATTGAACAGGTGTTCCGGCGCTATAGTATGTAGAGGAGCAGCGAAGTCCCCCGTCACGATGAACGCATTTGGCGCGGTCGCCTGCAAGTGGCTGACGAGGCCGTTGATGGGTCCCAGGCCGGTCGTTCCACCTTGGGCATCGGTGCTCATCAGCTCCCCAATGTGCTTGATCCGGTCGGTGACGAAATCGTAGTGGTCTTGCGATTGCCAGTCCCGTGGACCGTCTAGCACTTCGGGCACGCCGTGGTTGGCGATATAGGCGAACCAGTCAGTCGCCGAGGTCGGCACGCAGTACATCGCCCCATCGTTCGGCAAGCCGGACACGGTCGCTGTCGTCGCCCGTTTTTGATCGAAATCCGGTACGCCCGGAATGCTGATGCTACAGCTCTGGCCGAGCGCGGATTGGCCCGCCAACAGGGTCGTCAAGCACAGAGCGATGCCGCTCGCGAGCGGAGCCAGCCGGCGTTTCGCGCAAGGTATCGCCGGGACGTTCGAGCGGGTAACGCGGGTACGGGACGATACGGTGGGGATAACGCGGCGCATGATGGGTCTCCTCTCCAATTCGGTTCAATCGGTGGTTCGATGGTTGAGGAGAGATAAGCACTCATGATGCCATTTTCGATATTGATATGATTTATAAAAATAAATCATGCATATTCGGATCAAAAACGATTCTGCTGGCCCGGCCGTTGTTCCGCGTGGACGGGCCAGGATGAATCGGGGATGGGGGTCGGATGGGCCGATGATCGGGAAAGGGACCGAGGCGGCGTGCACCCCGGCGCTCCGATCAGGATGTACACATCAAACGGTTGCCGGGGGCATCGGTGTTAAGCCCAAGGATTGCCGGGACGAATGTTAGTCGTAATGTAAACGTACCGCGAATCCGAGCTTGATGATCCGTTACTGAACCAGTCCTCCACGATGGAAGCCTGCTGCTCGCAATTGTACTGCGCCCATTTCAGACCTGTGGTGTAGCTGTAAGCCGGCGCGACATCGCCGCCGTTGGTAATGCTGCTCAGGCTTTGATGATATGCGGAATTCAGCACGTAGCCCTTGGGTACGCCGTGCTGTCCTTGCCAGACATGAGTCAGTTCGTGAATCAGCAGTTTTCTGCGGTAGTTGGTGGTGGTCATGTGCTGGTAATACGAGCCGACGTGAAGCACGTAATAGGGAAACACGACGATCGGCGGACTCGTCCAAGGGATGCCGCCCATGCCCAGATCGTTCTGCAGACGAACTTTGGAATAAAGAATGCTGTTCTGGAAAACAGTCTTGGCCAATATCAGTTCGTCTGGAAGCAGCGTTCGAATAGCCATACTTGGCGCTCCTTTAGGTAGGGTAGCCGTTTTAATGCCGCCCTTTGTAAGATTAGCTTCTCGATCGACGCCGTTCCGCTGTCATTGCACTTCAACGCGTGCATTTGAGGCAAGCGACACAGAAAATATTGGGAAATTCAAACGAAAAGCCGGCATCCCTGTCGGCCTTGGGTGATTGCGCGACGAGCACGCTCGCCGCGCCGCGCCGCGCCGCGACCTCACTGGTCGTAGTAGTTGACGTACATGCCCATGCGCAGCTTCAGGCTCGAATCGCGCGTGGCGTAGCGATGGATCTTGAAGGTGTAGTAGCCCGAAACGGTGGGGGTGAACGTCACGTCCTCGAATGGATTGTCCCAAGAGAAGGAACCGCCCAGGTAGTTGCCGTTCGGGTCGTACACCTTCAGATCGAGATCGAGGCCGATGGGATGGGCGTCGGCCCGATGGTCGTAGGTGTAGCTGCCACGGGTGAGCCAGCTCAGCACCACCCGGACCCGATCCCAAGACTTGTTGATGTAGACCGTCTTGACCACGTAGTTATCGGCCGTACCGTCCTGCCCGTCGAAGGTGCTGAAGGCGCCGGTGCCGCCCGACCACCAGAACCAATGCCCGCTCCACTGAGCGCTGGCGAAGTCGATGCCACCCAAACCCACCTTGTTGTAGCCGCCGTCGATCGGATCGGTGGCGCCGGCCATGATCTTGGCTTTGACCAGTTGGGGCCGGTACTGAAGATAGGTGGAATGCGACATCATGTCGGCGGTGAAAGCCGCTGCGTGGGGCGTGGCCTGGCTGGTGCCGGAGAAGGAAAAGCCACCAGCGTCGATGTTGGTGCCGGGCGCGCTGATTTCGGGTTTGTCGTTGCCGGTTTCGGGATCCACGAAGGGTGACGTACTAGCGATGGTATCGCTGGCGTCGTCGTAGTTGGCGACCGTGATCACGTTCAGTCCTTTGCCCGGCGAGCGCACGTTGCCGGTGTCGGTGCCGGTGTTGCCACCGCTGTTAAACACCGCGATCTTGTCATCGTAGCTGAAGTTGTCCCAATCCCGGTCCAAGGTGCTGTAACTGGTCGAATCGTTGCTGCTGTTGGAACGGGTCACGATATGGATCGGCGAATTGCCGCCCACGCCATCCAGGTCGCTATCGTTCGGCAAAACCGCGCCGCCGCGACAGTAGATGAACGACTCCGGCGAGACCGCGCGCAGGATGGCGCCCACGTTGCGGGAATGATCCGTCTCGCTGCCGGACAGGCGGTCGTAGTGGGTGATGCGCGATTCATCGGCGCAACCGCTCTCGGTCATATAGATGCCGATGCCGTTGCCGCGCGTGGTGGCGTTGGGCAGCGCCGAAGTGCTAATGCTGGTGGCGTCCATGGCGCTGTCGATATCGTCCTTGCCCGGTTCGTACAGCTCGATGCCGGCCAGCGCCGCGTCACGCGAATCGACCAGCAACCGTAACTGCTTGGCGGTCAAATCGAGCGTCGCGCCTGATCGCCCCTGACGCAAGGCTTCTTCCAACCCTTTCTGGTCGGATAAACCGTAGCGACTGGCCCAGTCCTGCAAGTCGCGCACGCGAACCGCCGTTCGCTTGGTACGCGCGCCCTGCTCTTCCGAGGCGTACCGATCCGCGTAAGCCATCATGTCTTTTTCCGAGAGGGCCTTGCCGTTTAGAAAGCCGGTTTTCCACAGCCCCTTTTCCACCTCACCCGTACCGGTCTCCAAGACTTCCTCGCTGGCATCGGCGGGCAGATTCAGGGCGATCTCGATCCGCAAGGTCTGGCTGGACTGGGACCGCTCCAATCTCGTCAGCGCTTCCAGGACGCGTGGATCGACCACCGGTGCCACGCCGCGCGGCACGTCCTTCTCGCCGACTAGCTTGCCGGAACCGTCGAGAATTTCGCTGCGCACCCCGCCTTTGGTGTCGATGGTTTTGATGAAGGTGTAGGTCTGGCCAGCGAGAATTCGAGTCTTCTTTTCGACCGTTTGCTCGGCGGCCAGAGCCGTGGGGATCGACATGCCGTAGCTCGAAGCCAGCAGGCCAGCGATCACGGCGGCGTAAATCCGGGAGCGTTGCGGTACTTTCATGAAACTGTTCCCCTATTTGGTCGGTTGATCGGTCGTGGGTTCTGAATGAAAACCTTGTGACGATCCAATCGCAAAAGCGATGCCAAATAATGGCTTGAAAAATTAGTTTTATAACAGCATGTTGCATTGAGATCCCGGTTCGCTCCGCCCGTTTGAGCAATACGATGGGCCGTTCATTTTGAATCCTCAAATCGGATCGCGCGGCGGGTTCGGCCCAAACTGAATCGCTTTCTCGTTGGCGACGCGATTTGATTTTTTTAGCGTGGGCCGCATCCAAACGGCACACATCGGCGCAATAGGCAAGGAAGCCAACGGTGCTTCGCTGGCGGCAACATCTTGACCGCCATCCAACCGAACCGTTTTTATCGAGGAGGATTGCTATGCCCCGCTTGTTTGCCCGCACTTGCCTGAGCCTGACCCTGGCCATCGCCACCGGCGTTCAGGCCGCCAACCACCGCGAAGCGCCGCTCACCGCGCTCGATCACAAGGCGGACATTACCGACTTTTTCGCTTTCGTCAGCTACGACGACCCCAGCAAGGTCACGCTGATTCTCGATGTCGATCCGCTGCTGGAACCCAGCAACGGGCCGAACTATTTCCCGTTCGATCCGGAAATTGTGTACGCCATCCGCGTCGATAACGATCAGGACGCCAAGGAAGATTTGCGCTTCGAGTTCCGTTTCAACACCGAAATCCGCGCACCCGGCGTGTTCACCGGTTTCGTCGGCGCCGGCAACGGCATCTCCGCACCGGCCAATTCGCCCACGCCGATTTCGCCCGGCACCCCCTTGGTTCCGCCGGCTATCACCGCTCTGGACGGTTCCGGTTCGGAAGGATTGAGCTTGCGCCAACGCTATTCGGTCACGCTGGTACGCGGCAAAGAACGCACCGAGCTGGCCAGCGGCCTGATCGCCGTACCCACCAACGTCGGGCCGCGTACCATGCCGGATTATGCGGGCTTGGCCGAACAAGGTATTTATCAGATCGGTAAGGGAATCAGCGTGTTTGCCGGCACGGCGGACGATCCGTTCTGGATCGACTTGGGTGCCGCCTTCGACTCGTTGAATTTCCGGACCTTGCCCAATGGCACCGGCATCCCTGCTGTGCTCACGAAGGAACAGGACACCGACGACACCCGCAATTTCGCTGCCGACGACGTGGCTGGCTTCAACGTCAACGCCATCGCCATCGAGGTGCCGATCACTTTGCTGACCCGCGACGGCAAGCTCCACACCGCCAGCGATCCGCAGGCTACCATCGGCACTTGGGGTACCACCTCCCGGCCACAAGCCAAGGTGTACCGGCGCCCGGGCGAGCCGGCGGTGGTGTCGGACCGGGTAGTGCAAATCCAGCGCATGGGCAATCCGCTGTTCAACGAACTCCTCATCGGCACCGGCGACAAGGACAAGTTCAGCATGAGTCAACCCAAAGACGACACCCAGTTCGCCAACTACGCCCTGGACCCGCTATTGGCGCGGGTGCTGAACGCCATCTATGGCGACGCGCTGCCGATTCCGACTCCGCCGCGCAACGATCTACTACCGCTGGTGACGTACATGGCGCCTATCGCCGCGCCCGGCACGCCGGCCGGGCCGGTCGCCGACTTGCTCCGGCTCAACACGGGCATCGCGCCGGCCGTCGCCGAGAAGCGCAGCCGGCTGGGTCTGCTGGCCGGCGATGCGGCGGGTTTTCCCAACGGTCGGCGGGTCTCGGACGACGTGCTCGACATTTCGGCTCGCGTCGTGGTCGGTGTCTTGGTGGGCGACAAATTCTCCGGTTTCCCGCATAACAGCATCGGCGACGGCGTCAACGCCAACGATGTGCCCTACCGGGAGAGCTTCCCTTATCTGGGATTGGCGCATTCCGGCCGCGACAGCCGCCACGTCGATCCGGGCGAGCCGGGTTGCGCGAGCGGTAATTGCCCGGTGGATTGACGGCCTGCCCACCACGCGAGATCGCTCATGAATCCACTCCTCGCTTTCCATGCCATTCGCGTTGGAGTCGATAGCGCGACCGGGCGGCGGTGCTGGCGCCTGCTGCTCGGCGTGCTGCTGAGCGTCGCCGGCCCGGTGCTGGCGACGCCGTTCACTCCCACCGATCCCGATCGGGTCTTGGAGAAGCTGCCGCTCGTGGCGGCCGATGCCAAGGCTCGGGAACTACAAGAACTGCACCGCCAGTTGAGTGGGCGGCTGGACGATCTGGAACTAGCGCTCCGGGTCGCCCGCCGCAACCTCGAAATCGGCCGCACCGAAGCCGATCCCCGCTACTACGGCTATGCCCAAGCGGCGCTGGCACCTTGGTGGAACCAGAACCCACCGCCGCCCGAGGTGTTGCTGCTACGCGCTGTGTTACGCCAAAACCGGCACGACTTCGACGGTGCCTTGGCCGACCTGCGGCAAGTGCTGGCGGCCAATCCCCGCCACGCGCAAGCCTGGCTCACCCGCGCGGTGATCGAACAGGTCCAGGGCGAACCAGCGGCGGCGTTGCGCAGTTGCCTGGCGTTGCGGCGCCTGGCCAGTTCGCTGCTGTTCAACGCTTGTCTGAACGGCGCGCTCGGCCGCAACGGTCAGGTCGAGTTCGCTTACGCTAGCCTGCGCCGCGCCCTGGAGAACGCTCCCGAAATGGATGCGGAGGAACGGTTGTGGGTCACGACAGTGCTGGCGGAGCTCGCCGAACAGCGCGGCGATGCCCAGGCGGCGGAAACGCATTTTCGCGATGCGTTGGCCTTGGGTCGGCGCAACGTCTATCTGCTCGGCGCCTACGCCGACTTTCTGCTCGACCAGAATCGCCCAGCCGAAGCGCGCGCACTGCTCCGGGACGAGCAACGCGCCGACAACCTGCTGCTGCGATTGGCGCTGGCGGAGCGACGATTGAACGATCCCACCTGGCAACGTCACGCTGACATACTGGAAGCGCGGTTTGCCGCCGCTCGCGAGCGCGGCGACGAGACCCACCTCGCCACCGAAGCCCGGCTAAAGCTCGACTTGCGCCAACAACCGGTCGAGGCGCTGCAACTCGCACAACGCAACTGGGCGCAAAGACAGCGCGAACCCCGGAATGCCAGATTGTTGTTGGAAGCGGCGCTCGCGGCCGGCCAACCGAACGCAGCGCACGAGGTGCTGGATTGGATGGCTCGCATCAAGCTGGAAGATCGACGTCTGGCCGAATTGAGTCAGCGGTTGCGGGAGCTTTCGTCATGAATCGAAAACCGTGGTTCGCGCTGGCGCTGCTGCTGGGACTGGCGCCAGTCGCCTTCGCTCATAAACCCAGCGACAGCTATCTGAGCCTGACGCCGCGCGACAGCGGCTGGACCGTGCGCTGGGACATTGCGCTGCGCGATCTGGAATATGCCATCGGCTTGGACGGCAATGGCAATGGCGCGATCACTTGGGGCGAAGTGCGCACCCGCGAAAGCGCGGTGGTCGCTTACGCGCTGGCGCATCTGACGCTGCGCGCGGGCGATGCGAACTGCGCCGCGCGATCCGGCCCGCTGCAAGTCGTCGAGCACAGCGATGGTGTTTACGCCGTGCTCGATTTCGCTCTGGATTGTCCGACGACCGGCGCGCAGGTGCTCGACTATCGCCTCTTTTTCGATCTCGACCCTTCGCATCGGGGCCTGCTGCGGGTGAACACGCCGACCGGAACCGAAACCGCCGTGCTATCGCCGGAGCAACCGCAACACCTGCTGAATGCGGCGCCCGCCAGCGGTTGGCAACAATTCGCGAGCTACTGGCGAGAAGGAGTGTGGCACATCTGGATCGGCTTCGATCACATCCTGTTCCTGCTGGCCCTGCTGTTGCCGGCGGTACTATGGTGGGAAAACGGTCACTGGCGACCGGCCACGGCGCTGCGGACGGTGTTGCTGGAAACCGCCGGCATCGTCACCGCTTTCACGGTGGCCCACTCGCTGACGCTGACCCTCGCGGTGCTGGGTGTGGTCGATCTGCCCAGCCGGCTGGTGGAAACCGCGATCGCGTTCACCATCGTGCTAGCGGCGCTCAACAACCTGTTCCCGCTGGTAACGACCCGACGCTGGTCGTTGGCCTTCGGGCTGGGGTTGGTCCACGGCTTCGGCTTCGCCAGCGTGCTGCGGGATTTAGGTCTGCCCAGCAACGCCTTGGCGCTGGCGCTAGCCGGTTTCAACTTGGGGGTCGAAACCGGGCAACTAGCCATCGTCGCCATCGCGCTGCCGCTGGCCTTCGTCCTGCGCCAAACCTGGCTGTATCGGCGATTGGCGCTGCCGGTAGGCTCGGCCGCCGTTGCCCTGCTCGCCCTAGTTTGGTGCCTGGAGCGCGGCTTGAACATCAACCTGCTCTCTCCGGTGGCACACGGCGTGGCGACAGTAACGCTGGCCTCGCCCGTCTCGCCTCCCGACGTTCATCGATCTTACACCGGACAAGATATGAAGACGGCTCATGCCGGCATGGGTGTCAACGACCACGATTTCAACGCCCTGGTCGAGGATCTCATCAAGAGTCTGGACAAGTACAAGGTTTCGACGAAAGAGCAACAGGAATTATTGGCGCTGCTGGGACCGGTGCGCAAAAACATCGTCACCCGCTGACCGCGCTCCAGAAACAAGGCCATGCATGCGAGCAGTGCGCGCTCTTTCCCGCCGGCTGGGCAACGTTGCCGCGTGCGGTACAGCCGGCTAGAATCCTGGCATAACATCACCAGGAACAGGCAAAGCGTTGTGGACTTGGCTGGCCAATCCTCATCCCCTCAATCCGATCCGCTGGCCGACCTGCTGGTGGCTACCGCTCGCGGCGACCGCCAGGCGTTCGCGGAACTGTACCGACTCACTCGAAGCCGCCTATACGCGATCACGCTGGCGTTGCTGCGCCAACAAGAGGTGGCGGAAGACGTTTTGCAGGAAACCTATTTGGCCGTTTGGCGCACCGCTGGGCAATACCAGCCCGGCCGGGCGCCGGTTCTGGTCTGGCTCATGGCGATAGCCCGTCATCGAGCTATCGAACTGTTGCGCCAACGGCGGCGACGGGCAGCGGAAATCCACGCCGAACCGCTGGCCGAAGAAGCTTTGCAGATTCCCGATCCCCAACCGTCGCAATCGGTCGATCACTTGGCCCACGCTATTCAGGAGTGTTTGCGACGTCTGTCCGCCGATCAAGCACAAGCTATCGGGCTCGCCTTCTTTCACGGTCTCAGTCACGAGGAGCTGGCAGCGCGGTTAAAAACGCCGCTCGGCACGGTCAAAAGCTGGGTACGGCGGGGTTTGCTGCAACTGAAGGGGTGCCTGGAATCATGAACCAGAACGAAGCCGAAAGCCTGGCGGGCGATTATGTACTCGGCACGCTGAGCGGGCCGGAACTGGCCGAGTTCGAAGCGAACCTGGCCCGAAACCCGGAATTGCAACGTCAAGTCGCTGCCTGGGAGCGGCGTTTGACTCCGCTGGCAGCCACCTTGCCGGAGGTGGAACCCCGCGCGTCGGTCTGGGATGCCATCGAAGCGGCGTTGGACGAAGCGGGTCCGCCCGCGACCGTGACCGTGCGCGCGGAAGAAGGTGAATGGCGGATGCTGGTGCCCGGTACGGAAATCAAGGTGCTCATGGTGGATCGGGAGGCCGGTTTCCAATCTTTTCTGTTGCGGCTGGCACCCGGCACTCTGCTTCCTCCGCACGACCACAGCATTTTGGAAGAATGCCTGCTACTGGAAGGCGATATGTTGATCGGGGACCGCGCCTACAGCCGAGGCGACTACCACGCGGCGCTGCCCGGCTCGCGGCACGCACCCATCTCCACCCGCAACGGTGGCATCGTGTTCATCCGCAGCGAACTGCGGCCGGAAATGCTGGGTTGACCGGGTCAACGCCACGGCGCGGGAATAAACTCGATTTCGCCCGGAACCGGAACAAAACGCCCTTCTGCCCAATCGGCCTTGGCTTGCTCGATGCGTTCCCGCGAACGCGCCACGAAGTTCCAGTAAATTAATCGCTTGCCGTCCAGCGGCGCACCGCCTAGCAACATCAGCCGGACGGGCGTTCGCGCTTTCAGGCGCACGGTCTGGCCCGGTGCCAGCACCGCCAGTTGACCGGCCGCCAACGGCCCGCCGTCTACCGCTAACTGCCCTTCCGCCAGATAAACACCGCGTTCCGGGTAATCCGGCGGCAGCTCCAGTATCGCGCCAGCCGCCAGTTCCGCGTCGGCCTGGAAGGTCGGCGAATACGCGATGACCGGCGATTCCAGATCGAACGCCGAGCCGATCAGTAGCCGCAGCGACACGCCCTCGGCCGTGAGCGTCGGCAACGCTTCCGCCGGATAGTGGTAAAAGGCCGGTTCCATTTCCTCGCGCTCGGCCGGCAGCGCCAGCCAGATTTGAATACCCTGTACCGCAACTTGATCGGCGCGAATGTCAGCCGGCACTCGCTCCGAGTGAACGATGCCGCGTCCGGCTGCCATGAGGTTGATCGCGCCGGGCTCGATACGCTGGACATGGCCCAAGCTATCGCGATGCATCATCGCGCCGGAGTACAAATAGGTCACAGTGGCTAAACCGATGTGCGGATGTGGACGTACGTCGCCTTCGGTGCCCTCGGACACAAAGCGAGCGGGGCCCATATGATCGAAAAACACGAAAGGGCCAACCGCCGGGATTTTAGCGGTGGGTAGCAGTCGTTGTACTGAAAAACCGATATCGCTGGTTTGGGGCGAGATCAGATGTTGGATAGCGCTCATTTCGTTGCTCCTGGTGCTATAAATCATTCGGTCCCCCACTTTCGAAATCCTCACCTCCGGCCCCTCGCCCGCGACCAGGCGAGGGAAGTCGAGGATCTACCGCCGCATTTAGAACCATCCGTCGCGGTAATCGGCCAGGGCAGTCTCGATCTCTTCGCGCCGGTTCATCACGAACGGTCCCCATTGGACGATGGGCTCGTGCAGCGGACGCCCCGCGATCAGCAGCAACCGCGCGCCGTCCGCGCTGCGCAGCAAGACGCTGTCTGCTTCCGGCGTGTTGGACAGCACTGCCAATTGCCGGGCCTCGACGGGCTGGCCGCGCTGTCCTACTGCAGTCTGTCCCCGATAGACATAAACGAAAGCATTATGTCCTGCCGGAATAGCGACCGAATGCGCCGCACCTGGTGGCAATTCGATATCCAGATACAGCGGTGCGGTCGCTTCCCGCTGCACCGCACCCGCCACGCCGTCGCTTTCGCCAGCGATCACCTTGACCGAGACACCGCTATCGGCCGTGTAGGTCGGAATCGCCTCCGCTGGGATATCTCGGTAATCCGGCGCTGTCATCTTGTCTCGCGCCGGCAGGTTCACCCAAAGCTGGAAGCCGTGCATCAACCCATCTTCCTGCTCGGGTAACTCGGAATGGACGATGCCACGCCCGGCGGTCATCCACTGCACCCCACCGGCGCTCAACAATCCCTCGTGACCGGCGTTATCCCGGTGGCGCATCCGTCCCGCCAGCATGTAGGTCACGGTCTCGAAACCACGATGCGGGTGATTGGGAAAACCGGCCAAGTAATCGTCCGGGTTGTCGGAGCGGAATTCGTCTAGCATCAAAAAAGGATCCAGCCGCCGCTGCAAATCGCCGGTCAGCACGCGGAGCAGTTTGACCCCGGCACCATCGGATACCGGCGCGCCTTTGACCAAGCGTTCAACCTCACGGCTGCGAAAAACGTTTTCAAGCATCGCGTTCATTCGATCTCTTTCCACTCAAGATTAGTCGATGAACGCAATTATCGATCTTGCCAATTCGATAAAAAAGCGCAAAATTTCGCTTATATTTATCTAATTTTTCGATTATTCAAGATGCAGTTTCCCAAAACTTCGCTGGAACAGTGGCGGGTGTTGCAGGCCATCGTTGAACACGGCGGCTTTGCCCAAGCCGCAACCGCTCTAAACCGCAGCCAGTCGGCGGTCAGCTATGCCGTAGCACGCTTACAGGAACAGCTTGGCGTTGCCCTACTGGTCCCGGAAGGGCGCCGCATGAAGCTCACCGAAGCGGGCGAAGCGTTGCTGCGCGATGCCCGGCCTTTGCTCGATGCGGCCTTCGAGCTGGAACGGCGCGCTCGGTCGCTGCGGGAAGGCTGGGAGCCGGAGGTGCGGTTGGCGGTTGATGGACTCTATCCAACCGCGTTGCTGCTGGACGCCTTGACGGAATTCGCCGCGCGCTGCCCGGCCACTCGGGTACAACTGCACGAAGAAATCCTATCCGGCGCGGAGGAAGCGTTGCTGCGCGGCGAGGTCGATCTGGCGGTGGTAAACCGCGTTCCGCCCGGATTCTTGGGCGATCAGATTGCCGAAGCCGAATTCATCGCCGTGGCTGCGCCCGGCCATCCGTTGCATCAGCAGAATGCGCCGCTCCATGCGGACGATCTAGCCGCTTTTACTCAGGTGGTGGTGCGCGATTCGGGCGCTCGTCAACCGCGCGATGCGGGCTGGTTGGGTACCGGTCGGCGCTGGACGGTCAGCAACCCGGAAACCGCTATCGCAATGGTTCGCGTCGGGCTGGCGTTCGCCTGGCTACCCCACCATCGCATAAGGGAATTCCTGGCGACAGGAACGCTGGTTTCGTTGCCACTGGCAAGCGGTGCAAGCTATCGCAGCGCGCTGCATCTGGTCGTCGCCGATGAAGCCGGCGCGGGGCCGGCAACGCGAAAACTGGCGGACTGCCTGCGGGAGCAACTTGTTACGCAATCATCGGAAAGACCGACTCTCCTATAGCACCTAGCATCGATAAATCGGTCGGATATTCGATTAACCACTAAAATTGTTGTAATAAAATGTGTTGTTAATATTTATATGCATGAATTAATTATATATTTGTTAATTATAACAAATAATATTGTTAAATTAGTTACTCCATTACAACAAAGTACAATCGTATCTTATTAATTATAAATAGTCTTAACGTTCGGCATGGCTATTGCTAACACAAATGTATTCGATAGTTAAAAAGCCAATAGAATCATGATATATTCCGAATACTACACACTATTGATCCAGACAATGGAACCGTGAAATGAGCCTATTAAACCAGCTAAAAATCTGGCAGAAACTCGCGCTGTTGGTGGCGGCGCTCGGCGTGCCCATCGTCTTGTTGGTTTACTTGCTAGTGACGGAAAAAAATGCCGATATCGACTTCACTCGAAAGGAAATTCTCGGTGTGCAATACCTGAAACCAGGGCGGATGCTACTGCAAAATCTCGCCGAGCATCGCGGTATGAGCAACGCTTATTTGAGCGGCGACGCCTCGTTTCGAGAAAAAATCGCGGCCAAGCAAAATCAGCTCGCCGAGGACATCAAGGCAATGGACGCCATCGACGCCCAATACGGCGACACGCTGGACAGCAGAAATTCTTGGCAAACCATCAAGACCGACTGGCAAAATCTCAGTACCCATGTCTTCAACTTAGCCGCCCCGGACAGCTTCGCGCGGCATACTGCCATCATCGAAAAACTGCTTGATCTGATCTTTCATATCAGCAACACCTCAAATTTGGCTTTGGATCCCGTTATGGATAGTTACAGCCTGATGGATATGGCCGTGAACCGGTTGCCATTATTGGTCGAGCATCTAGGTCAACTGCGCGGCATGGCGACGGGAATCGTAGCGCATCGTCAAATTTCGGGAGACGATCGCATTCGACTCGCGAAATTGATGGGACAGCTTGCGATGACGCAAAAGGGTATCCAAAGCGACATCGACACAGTGTTCGAATACAACGGACCGCTGAAGCCGGTATTAGAAAATCGGTGGAACGCCCTCACGGCACAGATGAAAGCGTTTTTGGTCATCGTGGAGCAACTCACCGGCGACGAGCAAGTAGGTACGGCTCTGTCCACCAACGGAATTTTCGCGGCTGGCACCCAGGCTATCGAAGCCGGGTTTAATCTCTACGATGCCACAACCCCTGTCTTGGTTGAGTTGCTGCAAGACCGCGTTACCGATCTGAGTAAAAAAGAGTTTACTGTTTTAAGCGGTGTTCTGGTTTGTGTGGCGCTGGCCCTCCTACTCGCTTACGGAATTATCCGGATCATCGTCCGATCGCTTCAGCAAGCCCGCCAAGTAGCCGAGAATCTGGCAGCCGGTGAACTCGATCACACCATTGTCACTGCCAGCCGCGACGAGATCGGCCAGCTACTCGAAGCGTTGGAAACCACTCAGCACAAATTGAGGAGCGTGGTCGGGGAAATCAGCACAGCGACGGATACGGTCAGTTCATCGGCTGCCGAAATTGCCCAAGGCAGTGGCGACCTGGCGCAACGGACCGAAGAGCAAGCCAGCGCGTTGGAGGAAACCGCCTCCTCGATGGAAGAGCTGACCAGCACGGTCAAGCAAAGCGCCGAGAACGCCAACCAAGCCAACCAACTGGCCATTGCCGCCCGA
>Ga0116151_10000288_pt1 | contig 45488 bp, 30 predicted proteins | sample AD_UKC117_MetaG_FD_89893 | JGI IMG/M metagenome (GOLD analysis project Ga0116151, IMG submission 89893) | Active sludge microbial communities of municipal wastewater-treating anaerobic digesters from Hong Kong - AD_UKC117_MetaG | ecosystem: Engineered > Bioreactor > Anaerobic > Digestate...
GTGAGCATCACATCGTCGAGTTTGCCTTTCAGTTTTTTACTGGTTCGAATGGCCTTGAAAAGGTTATCACAATCCTTAAACTGCGGCATTCCTTTGGGATTGCCATAGTTTGAAACTTCAATGTGTTTGAATCCAGCCAGGACCAATTGTTCTGCCACCCACAATTTGGCTTCGGTAGGGATAAATTTTTCTTCGTGCTGAAAACCGTCACGTACGGTTATGTCGCCGATAACTACTTTTTTTGGATAATTCATATAGATTTGATTTGTTTCTTTTTTAAGTTTTTAATTTACTAATTTTTTTGATCATTTTAGATAAGTATCATCTTATTAGTATAAACAATACCATTCAGCAAGAGTCCGCAATAATAAATTCCGGGCGTGTAATCTTCCATCTTGATAACTACTGCATTAATGTTTGAATCACTGGGAATTAATATCTCTTTAACCTTTTCACCCAATGAATTATATATTGTGATCACCTTAACATCAAAGTTTTTAATATCCGGAGAAAAATATATTGTTGTGACCCCATCAAATGGATTTGGAGAGTTAAATAATTTAAGCTTAATTTCTGGGCTTTCAGGAATAGCCGTAAGGGTCGAATTATTACTTTTGAAAATCTTGTTTGGCCAAAAATGAGTCATTGCATATAAATATCCCGATGAATCCAGATTTAGTTTATCAAAACCCATGGTTCCAAGTTCATTAGTTATAAAATCCCAAGTCAGACCTTGATCATTGGATGTTAAGACCCCTCCTGTATAATTTTCAGAGGATGTGCTAATAAATATTTGATCTTTATCATTTACTACTATATCATTTATATGAAATTCATTCGTTAAGCATATCCAATCATCTTGGCCATATGGAAGTTCATACAGGCCACCATTTCCCAACAAATTATGCCCCCAGGAACCTGCAAACAAATCATCATCAGAATTAAAAGCAAGTGAAGTAATGTAATGGTTATAAAGTCCAAATTGCTCCCAATTACTACCTCCGTCTATTGATTTATAAACTCCTCCCCCATCAAAATAATTTGTAGTTGCTGCAAAAACTTCTCCGGTGGTCATGTTTTGAATTATATCTTTAACCAATTCTAACCCACCAGGAAATATTAATACATGATCCCATGTAAAACCTTGATCTTCTGATTTATAAACACCGTACCAATTACCTACTAATATTAAATCATTCTCTATAAAAATCGAATTTACCATTATATTTCCAGAAAGGGTATCCCAGGTCAAACCATTATTATCAGAAAAAAACAAACCCTCTGAACCAGCGAAAATATTATCAAATTCATTAATAACCAGACTAAGCACTGAACCAGTAATCCCAATATAATCCCATGTCTCTCCATTATTACTTGTTTGATATACACCACCATTCATGTAATCATAATTAAGTCCGATAAAAATTTGATCATCAGAATTTATCGTAAATGACCTTATTTGTGCTTCAGGAGTCGGAATTTGTTGCCAATAATCTTCCTGTCCATCTAAAATTAATGTGGTATTAAATAAACACAACAATATCAATAGTTTGAAGATTCTTGATAATATTATAATTCTATAATAGATCATGGTTAAATTTTAAAAGCCATTTTTCAAAACCTGGATATACATCTAGTAATTTTATTATCCTTAAAAGCTTTAGTCAATTCCGGCTATTTATATTCTTAATAATATTTTTCGATAAAATTTGTCTATAATCCTGTTAGCTAAAACTTTAGTTCATGTCCAACTTTAGCTCACTTTTAACTTTAGTTCACTTACAAACTTTCCTTCTAAAAAACATCATAATAAAACTCCAGGCTTTCGGGGTTTGCCAGGGCATCGCGGTTTTTCACCTTTTGCCCGTGGATGATCTGTTTCACTGCTATTTCAACCTTTTTACCATTGATCGTATATGGGATTTCCGGAACTTCTTTAATGATGGCCGGCACATGGCGCGGGCTGCAATTATCCCGGATGGTAGTTTTGATCTTTTTGATCAATGCTTCATCCAGTTGATAACCGGCATTTAAAATTATAAAAAGCACCACGATCTCATCGCCGTCCTGCTTTTTACCCACTACCACCGAGTCTTCGATCTCCTCCATGGTTTCCACCACGCCATAAATTTCAGCCGTACCAATGCGCACTCCCTGCGGGTTGAGCGTGGCATCCGAACGGCCGTACATGGTAATGCCGCCGTGCCCGCTGATCACAATGTTATCGCCATGCCGCCAAACGTTGGGGTAAACTTCAAAATAGGCAGCATGATAACGTTTGTTTCCGGGGTCATTTAAAAAATGCAAGGGCATGGATGGAAAAGGCCGGGTGCACACAAGCTCGCCCTGTTCGTCAATTACGGGCTGGCCCTCATCATCAAAACACTCCACCGCCATACCCAGTCCCCGGCACTGTATTTCACCGATATGAACCGGCAAAGTAGGGCTTCCAAGCATAAAGCAGGAAATGATATCGGTGCCTCCGGCAATGGATGACAATTGAACATCTTCTTTCCAGTGTTTATATACATATCGGTAACTGGCATCAATCAAGGGAGAGCCGGTGGAAGCGATCACGTTCAGCTTCGGGAAATCCGAAATCTCTTTGGGAATAACACCTTCACTTTCGAGGGAGGCAATGTATTTGGCGCTGGTCCCGAAAAAAGAGATCCCAAGCTCATCCGCCATTCTGAGCAAGGCATCCGGAGTGGGGTAAAATGGATTGCCGTCGTATAAAACCAGGGTGGCACCTGTAGCAAGCGCACTCACAAACCAGTTCCACATCATCCAGCCGCAGGTGGTGAAATAGAAAACGGTTTGCGTTTCATCAATGTTAGAGTGGAGGATCAGCTCTTTTAAATGCTGGATCAATGTGCCACCTGCCGAATGGACAATGCTTTTCGGTAGTCCGGTCGTACCACTCGAATACATGATGTAAAGCGGATGATCAAAAGGAAGCTGTTCGAAAGTCAATTCCTGATCGGTTGGCCGGGCGAGATCGTTCCAGCTTTTTCCTTTTGGAATTGCTTTTATATCGAGGTTTCCGGTGTAATCCGTCATAACCACCGCCTCAAGTGTAGGTAGTCCCGTCAGTATCTCTTTGAGTTTTTCCTGCGAATCGAAAGCTTTTCCTTTGTAGAAGTAACCGTCGGCTGCAAAGATCACTTTGGGATTGATCTGCGAAAAGCGATCTAATACTCCTTTGGTACCAAAGTCAGGAGAGGTTGACGACCATATCGCCCCAATGGAAGTGGTGGCCAGCATCCCGATGACTGTTTCAGGCATATTGGGCATAAATGCTGAAACCCGGTCATCCTTTTTCACCCCCAGTTTTTTCAAACCGGCAGCCACCCGTTTTACTTCTTCATAAAGTTCAGCATAGGTGATTTCACGTTTCACCGAATCTTCGCCTCTGAAAATAATGGCCGTATGATCATCTCTTCGGCGTAGCAGGTTTTCAGCAAAATTGAGTTTAGCTCCCTGAAACCACTTCGCTCCGGGCATCTTATGCGGATCGTCGAGAATTTCGGAATAAGGCTCGGAGGCTATGACTTTCGTAAAATCCCACACTTCTGCCCAGAAATTTTCAATGTTTTCCACGCTCCAGCGATGGACAGTCGGGTAAGTATTATCGCGCAGGTGGTATTTATCGGCAATGTAACTGAGGAAACGGTACATTGCAGAACTGGTTTTATAATTTTCGGCAGGTCTCCAGAGGATGGTATCTGTCATTCATTTTGGTTTTTATGGAAAAATATCCAGTGCAAGTTCATAGGCTTCATTAAAGGCCTCTTCGTTAATATGAATCGGAAAGTTATTGATCTCTAAATATTCAAGCAGATTGCTGGTACGAAGGTTACCCACCATCCGGTTTTCGGCCATGGGGCAGCCTCCCAGCCCGTTGATCACCGTATCATAAGCACGGCAACCATGAATAAAGGCCGCATTCACTTTTTTATACCAGTGGCGAACGGTAGTGTGCAAATGAAACCCGAATTCAATATCCGGAAAGGCGGGTATCAGCATCGAAAACAGGGTATTGATGTTTTTTTTGCTTGAGATACCCACGGTATCGGAAAGGGGAATTGTACGCACGCCCATGTTGTAAAGGCGTTGCACCCAATCGGCCACCAGCTCGGGATTCCATTCATCACCATACGGGTTACCAAATGCCATGGAGATATAAACCACAAGCTCTTTGTTCTTTTTCACACAGATCTCCATTAACTCATCCACCGTTTGCACCGACTTTTCAATGTTTGAATTGATATTTCGCTTGAGGAAAGTGGGCGAGATGGAAAACGGAAAACCGAGGTAGCTGATCTCATCAAACGAAGCTGCATCAGCACCTCCGCGGCTGTTGGCAATGATGGCCAGCAATTTGGTATCAGTAGAAGTCAGGTCGAGTTTTTTGACCACTTCACCGGTATCAGCAAGTTGTGGAATCGCTTTGGGTGAAACAAAACTTCCAAAGTCAATCACATCAAATCCCACCCTCAGCAGTGCATTGATATAGCGCACCTTATCCTCTGTGGGGATAAAACGGGTGAGCCCTTGCATGGCATCGCGCGGTGATTCAACTATTTTGACTTTTTCCATTTAAGCTCCTATATATCTTGAGATAACCAATCGCTGTATTTCGGAAGTTCCTTCTCCTATCTGTAATAAACGCTGATCGCGGTAAAATCGTTCAACGTCGTAGTCTTTCATGAGTCCATATCCACCATGAATTTGTACTGCCTCATCGGCAACTTCCTTCGCAATTTCAGAACAATAGAGTTTCGACATGGCGGCTTCCTTACCGTAAGGTTTACCGGCATCTTTCAGCCAGCAGGCTTTGTAAAGCAGGTTGCGCGCCAGCTCAATTTTGGTAGCCATATCGGCCAGCTTAAAGGCATTCACCTGGAACTTGGCAATCGGTTTCCCGAATTGTTTCCGTTCATTGGCATACTGCAAAGCCAGTTCGAAAGCACCCTGAGCACATCCCAAACCCATGGCAGCAATGGAAAGCCTGCCGGAGTCGAGCGTGTGAAGCATGATGTGAGAGCCCTCTCCTACTTTACCGAGCAGATTGCTTTCGGGAACCCGGCAATCATCAAAATATAATTCAGCGGTATCCGAAGCACGCCACATCATTTTGCCGTGCATAGTCACCTGCTTAAAGCCGGGAGTATCGCGCTCAACGATGATGGTTGTAAATTCTTTTTTTCCGTTTTCGTGGGTTTTTGTAACAGCCTGAACCGTGGAACCAATGCTGATATCGCATGAGCCATTGGTAATAAATATCTTTGAACCATTGATCACCCACTCGCCGTTTTCGAGCTGGGCGGTTGTTTTTGTACCTCTTGAATCGGAGCCGGCATTGGGTTCGGTCAGGCCAAATCCCCACAGCGCTTCGCCGGTGCACAGCTGGGGCAAATATTTCATTTTTTGCTCTTCTGAGCCAAACACATACAGGGGACCTATACCAAGCGAGTTATGCGCCGCCAGGGTAGCAGCCTGCGAACCATCAACGCGGGCTATCTCTTCCACAGCAATGATATACGAAAGGGTATCGAGACCCTGTCCGCCATACTTTTCAGGAAGATACATTCCGAACAAACCAAGTTCGCCCATTTTTTTGGTGAGATCGTAGGAGAATTCACCTTTCTCGTCCAAAGCCGGCGCCACAGGTTTAATTTCTCGTTCGGCAAAATCCCTGACAGTGTCGCGAATCATGCGTTGTTCTTCGGTTAAATCAAAATTCATTGTTATATTTTAAGGTTAGGAATAAAAACCCTCTAAATTATGAAAAAGACTGAAAACACAAGCGTTCAGCGGTGCAATTTTTAGTTTTTCTGTAAGATAAATCAAAATAAAATGCCCGGATTGCTTGCAGGACTAAACTCATGAACAAATTTATATTTGTTAATGTTTATTGCGGCAAAACAATTAGTTTTGCTAACCAAATCATTACCTATTACTTATGGCTACTACCCGACTCAGGCCTAAATGCCGGATCGTAACTCAACAATCGGCCTCCGACATTCTGAAAAAATTCAGTCAACGTATAAAAGAAAACAGCGATGTGCTGGAAGGGCAGGTGGTTCAGGAGCATGCTTTTGTAAGGCTCCCCGAATCGATGCAGCATTACTGGTCGCCCGAACTGCATGTGTGGGCACGGGAAGAAGAGGGCGAAACCATAGTATATGGTGTGATGGGCCCCAAACCTAAGATCTGGACCATGTTCATGTTCATTTACACCGGAATACTTACTGCAGCATTTTTAGGAAGTGCATACGGAATCATTCAACTATACCTTGGCATGGATGCACCCTTTTTGTGGAGTATTCCATTAGGTATTTTGGGGATGGCATTTGCTTATGGGGCTGCTCAATACGGGCAGTACCAGGCCAAAGATCAAATGGAGGCGCTGAGATTATTTCTTGAAGAGACAGTTGGAGAAGAGGTCCCGATCAAACAATATTAGTTATCACTGATCATCGAAACCAGCTCCTTACTTCCATCTACCATATCACCGGTTTTTACATTCACCTTGTCAATTTTACCATCGCGCGGACTCAAGATGTTATTCTCCATTTTCATCGCTTCCACGATCATCAACACATCGCCTTTTTTCACTTTGGCTCCGTTCTTTATATTGATCTTGATCACTTTTCCGGGCATTGGCGAAACGATCTCTCCATCCTTACCACCTATTTCACCCGTTCCCAGGTAATCTTCCGAAGGAAGTACATCATGGCGGGCAACTGTGAAAATATGACCATTGTAACTCACAAAGCCTCTTCCGAGCTTATCGCGGGAAATATAAAATACCATGGAATGGCCGTCAACAATGAGTTCGAGGTTGTTTTCCTGCATGGACCGAAGTTCGGTTTTGTATTCCTTTCCTGTAACACGGAAATTAATTGCTCCATGTCCATCATTTAAAATTCTAACCGACATTGTTTGGTCATCCACATTTACCTTAATGTCCATCAAATCGCGCCAGTAACCGATTTCATTCCAAACGTTATAATCCCTGTCATCAGTAAACATCAGGTCCTCATGAAAGCCATACACCAGGTAAGCAAGGGCCGGCAGATTGGCATCAATCTTTGCCTTTTCCTTTTCAATCAGCTTAACCAGATCACTGGTATGTTCATCACAATATTTGGTAGAGATTTGATTGTCGATATAAGCTTTGTTTTGCAGAACCTGGGTCAGAAATGGGATGTTGGTTTTGATTCCGTGAACGGTATATTCCCGCAAGGCACGGATGGTTTTTTCACGGGCCATTTCACGATCCTCACCCCAAATGACAAGTTTGCTGATCATGGGATCGTAAAAACTGTGAATGGTAGTAGCTTCGGCTATGCCGGTGTCGATGCGTATTTCATCATCTTCCGGTTCAATATACAAGGACATATCGCCCGGCGAAGGGAGGAAATTATTGGAAGGGTCTTCGGCATAGATCCTGCATTCGATGGCATGACCAAACTGGTTGACCTCCGCCTGCTCAAAACCAAGCGGATTGCCGGCAGCGATAAGTATCTGCTCCCTCACAATATCAATTCCGGTTACCATTTCGGTTACCGGATGTTCCACCTGCACCCGGGTATTCATTTCGAGGAAATAAAAATTCAAATCTTTGTCCACAAGAAACTCAACGGTACCGGCATTGTTGTAACCGATCTCTTTGGCGATCTTCACGGCAGCGGCACCCATTTTTTCACGCACCTCCTGGGTTAATGTCGGTGAAGGTGACTCTTCGATGATCTTCTGGTAGCGGCGCTGGATGGAACATTCCCTTTCGAAAAGATGGACTGCGTTACCATGATTGTCGCCGATCACCTGGATTTCAATGTGTCGAGGCTCTTCAACATATTTTTCTATAAATACAGCTTCATCGCCAAAGTATGATTTGGCTTCGCGGCTGGTACTTTCCAGGATTTCGGGCAGATCTTTCAGATCTCTAACGATGCGCATTCCTTTACCCCCACCGCCTGCAGCAGCTTTCACCAGGATGGGCAATGGAATGGTTCCCGCTTTTTTCTGTAAGATCTTCACATCACCGGTGATCCCTTCCGTCATCGGAATGCCGATCTTTTTCACAAATTCCCGCGACTCGATCTTGTTTCCCATCAGTTTGATGGATTTGGTATTGGGGCCAATGAAAACGATACCCGCCTTTTCACATGCAGCAACAAAAGCAGCATTTTCCGACATAAAACCATATCCCGGATGGATTGCATCAGCGTCGGCATGTTTGGCAATATCTATGATCTTTTTAATATTAAGATAGGTATCACTTAATTCGACACTGTCACCCAAACTGTAGGCTTCGTCGGCCATTTCCACATGCAGTCCTTCTTCATCAGCCGATGAATAAATGGCTACGGTTTCAATTCCCAGATCGTGGGCCGAATAAATTACCCGAACGGCGATTTCGCCACGGTTTGCGATGAGTATTTTTTTGAATAATTTCATATATCGAGTTTTTTCTTTCTTTAACAATTTTAGATTTAATGCCCCTGTTAACAATCGGAAACAATTGGCTCAAACATCACTATGCCGGTTTTTAAAATCCAAAATAAACCTATTAGTTAACAAACATCCTCTTGCACATAAAAATCTTTCATTTTATAACCACGAAGAAACCCTGGAAGGGTCCAATTAATATCATAATTATGGATTTTATTAAAACGTTGAACCCTTTCAGGGTTCGAACCCCATTTAACATTTTATTCTATTCATGTTGAATCCTTTCAGGATTCGTTCTGTTTTTTGATATATTTGGTACGAATAAGTAAACCCTTGCTCTTTTTGCTGATTCTCACTCATTCCCGATTTCGTGCAATCATGCTTCAACATCTCTCTTAAGATTCTATCCTCAGCTCCTGAAAATTTGCATAATACTACATCCATTTCGTCTTCCTTTTATCCAAAAACGCCGCCATTCCCTCCTGACCTTCTTCCGAAGCGCGCAGATTGGCGATCAGATCAGCCGTATAATCAGTGATCCCAGGTCCGCCTTCGTTCATCACTTTCATGATCATTTCTTTGGTGGCCTTTACAGCTCCGGGCGCTGCCGAGTTAAACTCTTTGATATAACCCGCCACAATCTCTTCCAGTTCATTTTCACTGACAGTCCGATTGACCAAACCCGCTTTTTCAGCTTCATTTCCAGTAAACCGTCTTCCGGTCATCATCAGCTCTTTACCTTTGAATTCACCGGTTCTTATTAAAACAAATGGTCCGATGGTAGCCGGGGAAATACCCAGCTTTACCTCACTGAAAGCAAATTTGGTGTTCTCTTCGGCGATTACAATATCGCAAGCAGCAATCAAACCATTGGCTCCGCCAAAACAGGCACCATGAACGACAGCCAGTGTTGGCCTTGAACAATTGTAAACCGATTCGAATAACTTCGCCAGCTTTTTGCCATCCTCATAGTTTTCCCTGTATCCAAATTTGGCAATGCCTTTCATGTAATTGAGATCGGCACCCGCACAAAACGATTTGCCATTTCCGCGAAGGACCACCAGTCGAATGTCTTCCAGTTTTTCAATTTCGAGGAAACATTCGGTTAGCTCGGCGATCATCACATCATTGAAGGCATTGTGGATATCGGGCCGGTTGAGCCGGATCTCAGCAATTTGATTATCAACTGTATAAAGTATGGTTTTAAAAGATTTCATGTATAAAATTTTTAATGTTCCCCATATCGTTTCCGAACAGAAGATTTTTTGTAATCGGTACGGTTGAGGGTTTCATCATGGTTCGGATCATACGCTTCCCGGTTGGAATAAACCACTTCGCCGCTTTCATTTTCCCATCGGTAGCGCCATTGGTTAGTACCGACCTCCACCTCATTGGTATAAGGATTTACATATTCTTCCCGGTCCATCAAAGTGAGAAACATATCATTGTTGATCTCGGCATAGGTTTTCTGATGCCCTTCCTGAATCTCTTTGTCCATTTGTTGCAGGTGGCGAAGCACTTCCGCATTGATGGCACCCCTTTGTACCTGCCCCTGCACTTCACCAATCATCCATTGCATATTGATCTTTACCGACCGAATCATTTCCAGAAATACAGGTTCCCAGCTCTCAAACTGATCAATTGGCGCCCGGGCATAGAGGGTAAAACGATTTTTCCATAGTCCGGCACCCAGTTCACCAAAATCCTGCGTGGCAGCGATAATGCGCTCTTTATACTTCACACCAGCTTCTGTGTATGTGATAGTAGTAACGGCAGCCGTATAAAAACATGTCATCCCGATAAAAGCATCTGCTTTTTTAATTCCTTCTACAATTTCATCAGAGGATTTGCTGTCGATCACCTCGTAATCGGGCATATACGGATGCGCGTACGGGATCACCACCTGCCTGATAAAAGCCTCTGCATCCATTTTGGGAATCACCATCATGCCGTTGTAATTGCTGCCAATTGGGAATGCTCCCATTTGTCCGGCCGGCGACATGCTCATATCAAAGTAGTTCATGTCGGGTAGCCACCTCATCATAACAGAACCGCTATGATCCTTTTTAAAACTGATGTCCAGCTTGGCGTCCATTGCATTACCCGAACCGCCTCCTGTTGTCGGGTCAATCCTGTAAATACCGCCTTCTATGATCCACTGATCCGGAACCAGCAAGGTAAAAGCTTTTTCACGCGGCTCGGAGATCTTTTTAAAAATCATGGTTTCGGGAAGCTGCGCAAAAATAACTTCCGAAAACAAGATCAAAACAAGCAGAAATAGTTGGTAAAGCGATTTCATGACGACTGATTTACATCCGGAACACCCCGTTTTTCATGTCCGGGAATTTTTGGTTCAGCGAAGCGGCGATTCCCATAGCGATAATCTTGCGGGTATCTACCGGATCGATGATGCCGTCGTCCCAAAGCCTGGAGGTGCTGTAATATGGCGAACCCTCTTCATCATACTTTTTCAGGATCTCGGCCCGTAATTTTTCTCGAGCCACCGGATCAAGTTTTTTACCCGCTTTGGCTAATTGCTCTTCTTTTACCTGTATCAAAACACCAGAGGCTTGTTCGCCGCCCATCACCGATATCCGGGCATTGGGCCACATGAACAGAAGGCGAGGATCGTAAGCCCGGCCTGCCATCGCATAGTTTCCGGCTCCAAATGATCCACCAAAAACAACTGTAAACTTCGGCACATTGGCATTGGCCACGGCATGCACGAACTTAGCACCATCCCTGGCAATACCGCCATGTTCGTATTGTTTACCTACAATAAAACCTGTGATATTTTGCAGGAAAAGTAACGGAATTTTTCTGATTTGACAAAGCTCCACAAAATGAGCACCTTTCAAGGATGATTCTGAAAACAGCACGCCATTGTTGGCTACGATCCCTACCGGATAACCCATGATGTTGGCAAAACCGGTGATCAAAGTAGGTGCGTAGCGTGTTTTGAATTCATGAAATCGGCTGCCATCCACCATTCGTGCGATGATCTCTTTAGCATCCACCGGTTTCCGAAAATCGATAGGCGCCAGGCCGTACAGTTCTTGTGGGTCATAATACGGATCTTCAACCGGCGATATTTCAAGTTGCTGCTTTTCATTTTTTTCAAGGGTTTGAAAAATATTGCGACAGATTTGGATGGCATGTTGATCGTTTTCAGCGTAATGATCTGCCACACCTGAAATGGACGTATGCACATCCGCACCACCCAGTTCTTCAGGGGTAACTACTTCGCCGGTGGCAGCTTTTACCAAAGGAGGGCCACCAATAAAAATAGTGCCTTGTTTTTTTACGATGATGGTCTCGTCGCTCATGGCCGGTACATATGCACCGCCGGCAGTACATGAACCCATCACGATGGCGATCTGCGGAACACCCATGGCAGAGAGCTGTGCCTGGTTATAAAAAAAGCGGCCAAAGTTGAACCGGTCGGCAAACACTTTGGCTTGTTCCGGCAAAAAGATTCCACCCGAGTCGACCATATACACACAGGGCAACTTGTTTTCGATGGCGATCTGCTGCGCACGAACATGCTTTTTGATGGTTTCATCCACGTAGGTTCCGCCCTTTACGGTGGCGTCATTGGCCACGATCAGGGTTTCCTTTCCATGAACGATGCCGACACCGGTAATGATCCCGGCTGATGGAAACTGATCACCATGTGCCCCGAAGGCAGCCAGTTGGCTCAGTTCCATAAAAGGGGTGTTGGGGTCAATCAGCAAGTCTATCCGCTCGCGGGCTAATAACTTACCCCGTTTTTTATGCCGGATCACCGAGGGATCATCGTCCCTTACTTTTACCTTTTCGAGGTGAGATTTATATTCATTTAATACCTTCAAAAATGCATCCCGGTTTTTTTGAAATTCCTTTGAATGCACATCAATTTTTGATTCTATTCTGTACAAAATGTATGGTTTTTATATTGATGAATGATATGAAAATTTGGCTGTGAATAAGCGCAAGTAAATTTATGTAAAATTTGGCTGCTGGCAAGTCATTCTACATAAAAATCCCTTTAAATTGAGATAAATAGAAAATGTTTAAATTTGATCAATCATAAATTTCATGTATGAGTTTATTCGAAAAATTGGATGCCCGAATCACAGGAATCAGCAATGGTTTATTGTTAGTACTCAACTTCTTCTTTATTTTCCTTGTTCCGTTTCTACCCACGTCCATGCATCAGGAAACCGGGACAATCATATTCACCATGATTTTCTTAAGCAGTGTATTTGCACTCGAAACTAACCGAAAACTCATTTTCAGCATTGCCATTATTGCCGTGATAACCGAATGGATTGCATTTATCCTGGATTTACCCACCCTGAATCTCATTTCACAATTGGTAAATATTCTTTTTTTCCAATTGATCGTAATAAAACTGATAGTTCAAATTGCTAAAAGTAAAAAGGCAGATTCAAGTGTGATTTTAGAATCAGTTAACGGGTATTTAATGCTGGGATTATTGTTCACCACCTGGGTGGCAATTGCTACCTTTGTTGACCCACATGCGTTTTCATTCCAGTCGGAGGACCCGCGTTTGCAGGATTTTAGCTACTTCACCTTTATTACTATGACCACCCTGGGTTATGGAGATGTTACTCCCCAGCTCCCTTTTTCGCGGGCACTTGCCATGCTGATAAGCACTGCCGGACAAATCTACGTTGCAGTAATCATTGCCATGCTTGTCGGAAAATATGCCTCAGCCGGAAAGTCAGAAGAATAGCATATTAAATAGTTTCGAGCTTAAAAGTTTCTTTTACCCTTGGACCTTTTTCGGTGTATTCCAGTGTGCAGCATTCATTATAAAGATCGTGTTCAAGAAAGATCACAAATTCATTTTCAATAACCTCTTTAAAAAAGGCCTCTTTTTCCTTTAGTGTAAGCAATGGCTGCGTATCATAGGCCATCACATATGGAATAGGAACATGTGCTATTGATGGCAAAAGGTCGGCTGTAAAAACAATGGTTTTGCCATTATAATTTACAAATGGGATCATCTGCCCATCGGTGTGGCCACTGTAGAATTTGACATGAAAACCAGGAAATAACTCTCCTTCATTTTCAACCAGTTTAAGTTGTCCACTGGCTTCGATAGGAAGAATATTTTCTTTCAGAAAAGAAGCTTTCTCCCGATGATTTGGATTTATTGCCCATTCCCACTGGTCTTTGCTGATCCAGTAAGTAGCATTTTTGAAAGCAGTTTCAAACTGATCTTCGCCGGTTTTGATGATGCTTCCGCCACAATGATCAAAGTGCAGATGGGTGAGCACCATATCGGTGATATCATCGCGACTATACCCCAATGCAGAAAGGGATTTATCCAGTGAATCATCGCCGTTGAGGTGGTAATGTTTCAGGAATTTTTCATCCTGCTTATCTCCGATACCGTTATCAATAAGGATTTTTCGGTCGCCATCCACCACCAGCAGGCAGCGCATCGACCAGTTGCAAAGATTGTTTTCATCGGCCGGGTATGATTTTTCCCAAATCGTTTTGGGAACCACGCCAAACATGGCCCCGCCATCCAGTTTCAGATTCCCGGTTTCTATTTTGTGAAGTTGCATAAACTCTTGTTATTTAATTTTAAAAGGCACATTTCTAACAAATAAATCACAGGATAGTTTAGTTCCAATAGCCAAAGGATCGTTATTTTTGTCGAAAACAACTACTTCAGAGGTTAAATTTAGCATATGAACAAAATCACACAATTATTCAACATCCAATACCCCATCGTACAAGCCGGTATGATCTGGTGTAGCGGATGGGAGCTGGCTTCAGCAGTGAGCAATGCCGGCGGACTGGGACTGATCGGTTCGGGTTCGATGTACCCCGATGTTTTAAGGACGCACATACAAAAATGCAAGGCTGCCACAGAGAAACCTTTCGGCGTAAATGTACCATTGATTTATCCGCAAATTGATGATCATATCAAGATCATTATTGAAGAAGGGGTGAAAATCGTTTTTTCATCTGCCGGAAATCCCAAAAAATATACCTCCTTATTAAAAGAACATGATATTACCGTGGTGCATGTGGTAGCCGGGGTTAAGTTTGCTTTAAAAGCACAGGAAGCAGGTGTTGATGCCATCGTTGCCGAAGGATTTGAAGCTGGCGGGCACAATGGCTCCGACGAAACCACCACCATGGTGCTGATCCCGCAAGTAAGGGAGGCAGTTGATATTCCGTTGATCGCGGCAGGTGGAATTGGTTCGGGCAGGGCTATGCTGGCTGCAATGGCCCTGGGAGCCGACGGAGTGCAAATTGGAAGCCGGTTTGCTGCATCGGTAGAATCATCCGGACATGAGAACTTTAAAAATGCCATTGTGGAAGCTGCAGAAGGTAGTACGAGGTTGGTATTGAAAAAACTGGTTCCGGTCCGATTGATCAAAAACAGTTTTTATGAAAAGGTAACAGAAGCTGAAAACCGTGGAGCATCAAGGGAAGAACTTACAGAACTGCTTGGCAGGGCAAGGGCCAAAAAAGGAATGTTTGAAGGCGATTTGGAGGAAGGTGAACTGGAGATAGGGCAGGTGTCAGGAATGATTAAGGAGGTTAAACCAGCCAGGGATATCTTGAAGGAAATAGTTGATGAATTTGAGTTTGCAAAAAGGGAATTGCAAAAAATTCAAATCAGCTAATTATGTTTTCGATAAGGTGTGCTATGGATTTTCGTACCTTCTGTGTATATTTGCCTTCCTTTATTTTATTGTAATCAAACTGTATTAATATCCAAAGACAATATGAATTTCGAACTGAATGAAGAGCAAAAGATGATCCGGGATGCCGCCCGCGATTATGCTCAACGCGAATTGATAACCGATGTAATTGAAAGGGATTACAAAGCTGAATATCCCACAAAACATATTCAAGCCCTATCTGAACTGGGGTTTATGGGCATGATGGTTGACCCTGAATATGAGGGCGGAGGCATGGATACCGTTTCTTATGTTTTGGCAATTGAAGAAATTTCAAAAGTGGATGCCTCGGTAAGTGTGATCATTTCGGTGAACAACTCGCTGGTTTGTTATGGTATTCAGAAATACGGAACAGAAGCACAAAAACAAAAATATCTGCCCGACCTGGCTACTGGTCGTAAGATCGGAGCCTTTCTTTTATCGGAACCTGAGGCAGGATCGGATGCTACAATGCAACGCACTACTGCTGAAGATAAAGGAGACTATTATCTGCTGAACGGCACTAAAAACTGGATTACCAATGCTCATTCAGGATCGGTATATCTGGTTATTGCTCAAACACACCCTGAAAAAAAGCATCACGGCATTAATGCTTTTATTGTGGATAAAGATACGCCCGGCATCAGCCTGGGACCTCACGAAGACAAAATGGGGATGCGGAGTTCAGATACACATTCGGTGATGTTTACCGATGTAAAAGTGCCAAAAGAAAACCGGATTGGAGAAGATGGTTTTGGGTTTACGTTTGCCATGAAAGCTTTGGAAGCCGGCAGGATTGGTATCGCTGCTCAAGCCCTTGGATTAGCTTCAGGAGCCCTGGAACGTTCTATTCAATATGCCAAAGAGCGCAAAGCATTCGGTACCGAAATTGCCAATCATCAGGCCATTGCTTTTAAAATTGCCGACATGGCTGTTAAAGTAGAAAATGCCCGGAATCTTTGTTTGAAAGCAGCCTGGAATAAAGACAATGGTAAATCATTTACCATTGAAGGATCGATGGCAAAACAGTATTGTGCTGACATTGCAATGGAAGTAACCACTGAGGCCGTTCAGATCCACGGTGGATATGGGTATGTAAAGGAATACCATGTAGAGCGACTGATGCGTGAAGCCAAATTGACACAAATTTATGAGGGCACTTCCGAGATTCAGAAAATTGTGATTTCCCGTAATTTGCTGAGAGATTAGATCTTCCTTTTGCAACTTAATCATGCAACTGGAAAAATTTTAAAATATTAAATTTGTGACTCGTAATTGAGTTAAATACAAACGAATTATAAATTTTACAATATGAAGATACTGATTTGTATAAGTAACGTACCTGATACCACGACCAAGATCAGGTTTGTGAACGACAATACAGCCTTTGATACCAACGGTGTTCAATGGATCATCAATCCATGGGATGAGCTGGCACTCACAAGGGCTTTAGAGTTAAAGGAAGGCTCAGGTGGAGCCATCGAAAAAGTGAGTGTGATCAGCGTTGGTCCGCAAACCTCTGAACCGACACTTCGCAAGGCAATGGCCATTGGAGCTGATGATGCCATCCGTGTTAATGCAGAACCAAAAGATGCTTATGCCGTGGCTCATCAAATAGCAGAAGCCATTAAAGATGAAGGTTTCGATTTGATCATTGCTGGTATTGAATCATCTGATTATAATGGAGCGGCTGTTGGGGGCATGCTGGCTGAGTTTCTGAGTATAGCTTCGGTTAGTTCAGTTTCTGGTATAAATTTCGAAAATGGTGGATTTACCGTTAAGCGTGAGATTGATGGTGGATCCGAAATGGTAGCAGCACAAACACCGTTTGTTGCCATCATTCAGAAAGGAATTGCCATAGTTCCCCGAATTCCTTCCATGCGGGGGATCATGCAGGCACGAACCAAACCGCTTAAAGTAATTGAAGGTTCAGCTACGGATAACCTGACCGAATTTGTAGAATATGAATTGCCACCGGCAAAAGCAGCCTGCAAAATGGTGGACCCGGAAAATATGAAGGAGTTGGTGAATCTGTTGCACACAGAAGCCAAGGTACTTTAAAATACAAGCCACAGATTACACAGAAAGCACTGATTAAAGAATTACGTAGATGAATTTTCCGGAAACTAAATACCCATTGCAGAAAGAAACCTATGAGATCATTGGTGCTTACATGGAGGCGCTCCGGAATTTGGGTCATGGGTTTCTGGAGATTGTGTACAAAGATGCTTTGGAGTATGAGTTTCTGCAAAATGGCATTCCTTATGAACGCGAGAAGAAATATGATGTCAATTATAAAGACATTGTTCTGAAACATAAGTTTTATGCTGATTTTGTGGTTTATGATAAAATCATTTTGGAGGTGAAAGCTACAAATGGTGTAGCCACCGATCATTTTACAAGGTTGATTAATTATCTGGCAGCCTCCAATTGTAAAATTGGCTTACTCGTTAACTTCGGCGAAGCATCCCTATATCATAAACGATTTATCCTCTAAATCTGTGAAATAAAAAATCAGTGAAAATCAGAGAAATCAGTGGCAGTGAAATAATTAATCAGTGAAAATTAACAAATAGCAATCATGAGCATATTAGTATATACAGAAAACTGGGATGGTAAATTCAAAAAACTGAGTTTCGAATTGGTAAGCTTTGCCAAAGGCATTGCCGATATGAGCGGAACTTCTGTTACCGTCCTCAGCATCGGAAATGTTGATTCCGACGAATTGAATAAACTTGGAAGTTATGGTGCAAATAAGATCGTTGAAGTAAAAGATGACCGATTGAGTCATTTGATCAATGGCGCTTACAGCTCCATCATCAGTCAGGTGGCCGAAAAAGAAGGCTCCTCGGTGGTGATCCTGAGCAACAACAACACAGGAAAAGCACTGGCTCCGCGTTTATCCGTTAAACTGAAAGCAGGACTTGTTGCCGGCGTAAATGCATTGCCATCATCCACCGATCCATTTATCATCAAGAAAAAAGCTTTCACAGGAAAGGCATTTGCCAACGTAAAGGTGAATTCAGATAAAAAGATCCTGACCCTGAATCAAAATTCATTTGGTGTAAAAGAATCAGGAGGAAGTGCATCTGTTGAGACTTTTTCACCTTCATTGAGTGATGCCGACTTCAAAACAGAAGTGAAAGATGTACACAAAGTAACTGGTAAAGTATTGCTGAATGATGCCGAAATAGTGGTTTCCGGTGGCCGTGGCATGAAAGGCCCTGAAAACTGGGGACCAATTGAAGAACTTGCAGGTTTATTGGGAGCAGCAACTGCATGTTCTCGCCCGGTTTCAGATGAAGGCTGGCGCCCCCACGAAGAACATACCGGTCAAACAGGAAAGATCATTGCTCCGAACCTCTATATTGCCGCTGGTATTTCCGGTGCTATCCAACACGTTGCCGGAATTAGCTCTTCAAAATGTATTGTTGCCATCAATAAAGACAACGAAGCGCCTATCTTCGAAGCTGCCGATTACGGAGTTGTGGGTGATGCCTTGCAGGTGCTGCCCGCACTGGTGGAAGCCGTGAAGGCATTTAAAGCGGAGAACTAAGAGATAGTTCGAAGTTTGAGGTTCGAAGTTAGTAAGAGCTAATAATAGATATTTGAAGGCGGTTTTAGTAACTGCCTTTTTTCGTCAAGGAATTTTTGGTATTTTTGCTTAAAACAAGAATAAATGAAGCTAAAAGCCATCCCTTATTACTGTATTCGCACAATTTATTTGGTCTTGATCTCCCTGTTAATGCTATATTGCAAACCGGAAGAATCAGATGTTGCGCCGGATGTTAACGAGTCTCCCAAGAAATTGCTGCTTTATAATTCCGGTTCGTGGAAATTAAGTTCAGTACCTGCGTCTTTTCCAGAGGCTGATCTTGATAGTAACATTGCATCAGGATTTAACAGAGGTTTTATTTCGTGGTATACGATAGATCACAGTATATTCTATGAAAAAAAATCACCATTGAGACCGCCAAACATTACTAATTCAGAATTATCAAATTACATGGTTTTCATGATTCTGGAAACGATGGTATATCCTTATAGAGATATTCCGAATGGGGAACCAATATTACTTACTCCCCTTGAAATTTCTTTTTATCCTGAAGAAAGAGGACCTTATAATTTTGACACTTACCCGAGTAATTATAGCGAAGGAATAAATGAATATGGCAAACTTTTCAATCCTGAATCAAGATGGGGAGGGATTATGAGAAAACTTGATTCTCTGGATTTTCAATTTAATTATTTTGACTTCTGGCTTTTAGATCCACTACGTTATGACGATGAAATAAGTGGTGAACTCTATATTAATATTGGTCAGTTTTCAGAAGATATTCTTCAGGACGGTAAGAAATTTAGCGAACAGGAAATAAATCTTCAATCCTTAGAAAATAATGATACAACTTGTTGGGGAATTGTTCCAAATGAAATACTGGGTAATTTTAGCTTTGAAAATGAACTTGAACAGGATTTTGGATTGGATGGTTTGAACGATATCGGGGAACGAGCATTTTTTGCAGATTATCTGAATAATATTCAAAACATTTGCAACGATGAAGTTTATCAAACAATTTACAATGACCCAGCAAATGACGATTATCATTGCTACAGGGGAGAAGATTATGATAACAGCTATTTATATACCAGCATTGTAGAACGATATAAAAGATTCAGCAATTTGGAGGGAAATACAAATACAGAAGTTGTCGGGATAAGCTCAGGTGGATTTTATGCAGGCAGGACAAAGCAACCTGATTCTGAAAATTTAAATTATGTAGATAATTTTCAAACTTCAAATTCATATTTTGAATATAGAATTGATATTGACCAACAGGCATTATCAGTTGAAAACGAAAATTATTTAGTCGATATTTATGAGTGTGTTGGCATTCGCTTAGCAAATGGCGAAATGGGTAGTGTAAAATTTTATCATTTTAGAATTCCAATTGAAAATTTTAACCAAATTATTGGAAACCCAATCCTGAATGGAAATTATAAAAGCATTAGAATATTCCTGAAAAGATTCAATAAACCGGTTGTATTAAGATTAATAGATCCCTATTTGTCAGAAGAGGTTATAGATGAAGAAGCAGAATACTGGAACTAAAACCTGTTTCTTTTCTACAGCCCTAACGACATCGACACCATCTCCGCAATGTCGTAGTTCTTCATCTTTTCTTCCTGGTTTTTGTATTTGATGCCATCGGTCATCATCACCATGCAGAAGGGGCATGCAGTGCAAATAATATCGGCACCGGTCTCGATGGCTTCTTCGGTACGTTCGATAAATACTTCTTTGTCCCCTTTTTCGGCTTCCTTGAACATTTGTCCGCCACCGGCTCCACAGCATAAACCAAAACTTTTGTTTCTTTTCATTTCCACCTTTTCACCCGGAATGGCATTCAATACATCGCGGGGTGCTTCGTATTCACCATTGCCACGGCCCAAATAACAGGGGTCATGAAAGGTTATCTTTTTGTCTTTGAACTGACCATCACTGATATTCACTTTACCCTCATCAATCAGTTTTTGTAAAAATTGCGAATGGTGAATAACCTCATAATTTCCGTCATAATCGGGATATTCATTTTTCAGGGTATTAAAATCGTGAGGGCAACAAGTGACGATCTTTTTCACTTCGTAAGCATTCATGATTTCAATGTTCATCATGGCCTGCATCTGGAACAACATCTCATTTCCACCACGACGGGCGACATCGCCGCTATCGGTTTCTTCCACACCCAAAACAGCATAATCAATATTCAAATGATTCAGGATTTTTACAAATTCGCGGGTTACTTTTTTATAACGATCATCAAAAGCACCGGCCGATCCAACCCAGAACAAATATTCCGGTTTTTCACCCTTGGCCATTTTATCAGCCATGGTGGACACTTCCAGTCCTTCGGCCCAGAGCATACGATCTTCAGGGGAGAATTGCCAGGGTGCACCATTGTTTTCAATATTGGTAAACATCCCGTTCAGTTCGCCTGGCGCTGCCGACTCTTCCATCACGAGGTAACGGCGCATATCAACAATGATCGAGGGATGGTTAATATTAACCGGACACTCTTGCGCACAAGCATTACAGGTTGTGCAGGCCCAAAGCTCCTCTGGAGAAATATAATCGCGGATCAGCGCTTTCTGATCATCGAAATCTTTTCCAACCTTTACCAGGCCGGGGCCTTTTTCTTTCATCCTTGCACGAACATCCATGATGATTTTGCGGGGAGAAAGTTTTTTACCGGTAATATTGGCCGGACAAACCGATGTACACCTTCCGCATTCGGTACAGGTCAATGAATCGAGGTAGTTTTTCCAGGTAACATCCTCCACATCCTTCACGCCAAATCTTGAAGGAGGTGCTTCTTCGCCTTCAGTTGGAGCGGTAAAAGCTGTATCGGGGTTCATCATTAATTTCACCTCTTTGGTGATCTCTGGCATATTATACAATTTCCCAAGAGGTTCTAACCTTGCCAGGAAAACATTGGGTACCGACATAAACACATGGAAGTGTTTAGAATAAGGAAGAATATTGGCAAACAGGAAGATCAGCAAAATGTGCGACCACCAATAAATTTCATGCATCATGTGTGCGGTATGAAAGTCAAGGGCGTGCCCAGGGATTAAATTGCTGACAATGAACATGGATACCGGGAAATATCCCTCAAACGAATCAGGATGTAAAATGAGGTAATACACATTCATTCCAAGAAGAGAGATCATTAACAGTAAAATAATTGACAACGCAATATTTGCATCCATATGGGATTTGTGTTGCATCTCAATTCCCGTAAACCTTTTAATATGAAAGAAAAGCCGGCGGGCAAGAAAAATAATAATGGCAATAATAATGATGAATGCAAACACATCACCGGAAGCTGTAATAATATCATAAACAACACCCAGAAAACTCAATACCCTGTCTGTCCCGAATAAACCATCAATCACCATTTCAATGCTTCCAACAAGTATTACCAGGAATCCCCAGAAAACGAGGGCATGCAAAAACCCGGTAAATGGAAACCGAAGGATCTTTGACTGGCCAATAGCCACTTTCATCATCATGTTAAAGCGCTTTCCATAATCTGAAATGGGAAAGGGCCTGGTTTGCTTCATATAGGAATAAAGCCGGTTGATGGTCCAGGTGAATACACCAAGGGTGATCAGTAACGATATCAGAAAAAGTATTTGTTTTATCATCATTGTTTGGATTTATCGGTTGCAATGTTAAGCATATAAAAATAAAGAATTAAACTAAATAAGGATATCTGTTGGGAGCATTTTCATTGTCCCAAATCAAAACGGATTTTCCAGAATCGGGAAAGTGAACGGAAGATGAACTGTAATGAAAATAGAATTATTGTTAACTGTGACTTTTCAGGTATTTCATGTATGAATGCCCGGAAAGGGGCATAAAAAAAGGTGTAGCCGCAACCACACCTTTCAAACCAAAAACCAAAAACCAAATATTAGAGTGTAAAATCTTTTTGAAAAAGTTAACAATTAACCTCTTTTGGCAATTTGTCTATTTATTATGAACTAAAGCTGTTGATTAAATTTCACAAACCATGCCAAGGCGCTTTAAGTTAAGAAACGTTAAAAACAAAATATGCTCTGCTACCACAGCGTATTTTTGTGACAATGAACCGTAAAGTATTTATTATCATCATCATTGTGATGAGCCTGGCACTCGTTGGGCTGATGGTTATCCAGAGTTACTGGATCCGAAACACCATTACGGTTAAGGAGGCCAACTTTGCGCAAAGTGTGAATGAGGCGATGACTTCGGTGATTTATAATCTTGAAAGGATAGAAGCAGCAAGTCAGTTTAGCCGAAAAATGGATTATTTACAGCAGCGTCAAAAATGGCTCAATTCGATGGACTCCATCAACCAGATTTTATTTGAGGACCCTTCCGCTCAAAGCATGAATCCAATTGAGTTCAACCGGTTTATGCAAAAATCAATCATCGCCCAGGATGTATTGGAAAATATGATAAATGAGAGTCAATTGCCCATCGAAAAAAGAATTGATGAAATGGTTCTCGATTCATTGATTACTGTTGAACTAAAGAACAGGGGTATTCAAACCAATTTCGAGTACGGAATATTCAGTCCGCTGCGAAACACCATGCCTGTTCAAAAAACAGGAAAGTACCCGGACGAATTGTTGAATAAGGGTTTCACATACGCGCTTTTCCCAAGTGATATGATGGCCCGCCCCAATTACCTGATGGTTTATTTCCCAAATGAAAAACGATTTCTGCTAACACAACTTTCTCAAATGCTGTTCATTTCGGTAGTTTTTGTTATCCTGATCATTTTATCTTTTGCCTACACGGTAATGACCATCCTGAAGCAAAAGAAAGTATCGGAAATGAAAAACGATTTTATCAATAACATGACCCACGAAATTAAAACGCCGATTTCAACCATATCACTTGCATGTGAAGCGCTAAGTGATAAAGACATTATTAAATCGGAGGTGCTATATGATAACTACATAAATGTAATTAATGAAGAAAACAAACGATTGGGAAATCTTGCAGAGCGGATATTGCAATCGGCGAGCCTCGAAAAAGGCCAGATAATTCTGAAAAAGGAATTGGTAAATATTCATGAAATCGTTGATGAAGCCATTAAAAATATTAAGCTTCAAGTAGAAAATAAGGGTGGAAAAATAATCACCAAACTAAAGGCAAATTCGCATTTTGCTGAAGTGGACAAGGTACATATTACCAACGTATTGTTTAACCTGCTCGACAATGCCAATAAATATACTCAGGTAAATCCCGAAATTGAGGTGAGTACCGAAGACTCCTTCAGTGGAATCCTGATTTCAGTAAAAGACAATGGTCCCGGGATCAGCAAGGCGAATCAAAAGAAAATATTTGAAAAACTTTACCGAATCCCAACAGGTAATATTCATAATGTTAAGGGATTTGGACTCGGACTGAGCTATGTAAAAAATATCATTGAACAACATGGCGGTAAAATTTCGCTGGAGAGCGAACTTAACCGGGGAACCAAATTTATTGTATATTTACCTGTTGATAAAACCAATAACTAAAAATGGAAAGCATTAAAACAAGGGTACTGCTCGCCGAAGACGACAAAAATCTTGGTGCTGTTTTAACCTCATATCTGGAAGCGAAAGGTTATCCAACTACCCGCTGCGAAAACGGACAGGAGGCCTTTATAAAATTCAAGAACGACGATTTCGACTTTTGTATCATTGATGTAATGATGCCAGTGAAGGATGGCTTCACACTGGCCAAAGAAATCAGGGAAATTGACAAGAAAACTCCGATATTGTTTCTTACCGCCAAATCGATGCAGGAAGACAAGCTAAAAGGATTTGAACTTGGAGCTGATGACTACCTGACGAAACCTTTCAGCATGGAAGAACTGTTGGTGCGCATGAAGGCGATCATTCGAAGGGCCACCGAAAGCCGGGTGATGGAAACCAGCCGCAATATATATGATATCGGCAAGCTTCATTTCGACTATAACCGGCAAATCCTGAAAACACCCGAAGAAGAGATGAAACTTACATCAAAAGAATCGGAATTACTGAAAATGCTGTGCGATAACGTAAATGATGTTTTAGACCGGAGTATGGCGCTTAAAAAGATATGGAATGACGACAGCTATTTCAATGCCCGTAGTATGGATGTGTATGTTACTAAATTGCGGAAGTATCTGAAAGCTGATGAAAGTATTGAATTGATCAACGTTCACGGAATCGGTTTTAAGCTGGTGGTTAATGGGTAGTGCCTAATTGTTTATCGTGACTTGATAATCTTTTCCGAATAAGTTTTATTATTGATACTAACTACCAGGATGTACAATCCTTCCGGAAGATCATTCATATTAACAGAAATAACACGCTGATTACCTGTAAAAATATTGCGAACCAGAAGCCCGGTGGTTGAATAAATCTTAATTTGATCTATATTTTGGTACGACAAAAGATTTAATTCACTGGAAGTTGGATTAGGATAAAGTGTAAATGGGCTCTCCTCTTTATCATTATTAATCAGGCTCTCGCACTCAATGTGCAGTGTATCTGTTTCAAAATAATCAGAAAGATGCTGCAAAACGTATCCCGGCCGCAATTCAAAAAATGTTCGTAAGTCATCCATGGTGTTTAACCAGGTATCATGGTCCGGGAAATTATCCCAGCGATTTGTAGTATTGGCCCATTCATATTCCAGTATTTCCTGCCATTTATCAACCACAGCTATTGTATTTGATGGGCAGAGATCAGTATTCAGGAGATATTCAAATCGCGTAAGAAATTGGGATCTGAAAGTTTCATTTTCCATAAATTTCTGAAAAACTATGGTTGACCATTCAGGATTAATCCCGGTAATTGAATCACCGGTTGCGCGAAGTAAATTATTGGCGGTTAAATGTATGCCACCATTATCCATATCATATATAAACCAACGCCACATATTACCGGGGCCCTTCTTGCGGAACTTTGTGTAATTATTGCCGGGCCAATCCTGGTTTGAAACGAAAATTTCGGCAACATAATAATCAATATATGCAGGGATATCAACCATTGCAGATGCCGAATCATAATTCTCCTGAATGGAAAGATCATGATTTTCGATAAAATCCCTGAAAATCAAGTGTTCTTCGAAATCACCAGCCTCCAGTACCCAGGTGGCAGTAATTATATCGACACTATCGGGATCATAATCAAAATGTTGCTTTAAATAATGTTCATCCTGATTTTCACGCATTACCTGAAATCCCCAATATTCACCATTGATAAACAATGTGATGGGTTGCATTTCCTGGTAAAATACATTCATATTTTTTACAATTTCCTGCATTATTTCATCCCGCACAATTGAAAATTCATGGGCACAAAAAATCGACCTTGAAATCAGCCTGTCATAGTTTTCATATTCATATGCTTCAAAAAACGGATAATCCATATCACCATCTCCGTCATATTCTTCCCTCGGGAAATATTGTAATGATTTTTGGGGCATAGCTCGGCTGAGGTTGCCTTGTATTCGTACTCCGAGTTGTTTTTCCACCAAAAGTTCACCCGTTGAGGAAAAGTATTCAAAATTAGCCTTGCGTTCCCATTCCAATCCTCGCTCCCAGTAGTTGCCTGATTTAACAACCCCTGAATCGTGGTGTATCCCCGGAACATAAATGCCAATTGTGTCGTCAAACAGGTTAACACTATCTGTTACCAGTGAAAGAACAGGGTATACAAAACGATTTGATATATCATTTGAGGCAAAATATGTATTTGTGATGGTATTACATAAAGCCTGTTCACCTGCATATGCCCTGGCCCTTACAACAATATATTTCTCAACCGGCCCAAGCGGCGGCGTCCAGTGGACATAACCATAATTGTTTAATGGAGTGGTAGGTATATTTGAATAAATTACTGGAATCTGATTCAAGGAGTCAAGCAAAAGCGGTTCATTGTATAAGTAAGTATATGCTGTTCCGGGGATCGGCTCACAGGAGTTGAGCGTAAAATAAACCTGGGCCGTTTCGTCCTCAATATCAATAGAAAATGCAGTGCTGGGGGAATAAAATCCGGAGATCAATGAAAATTCAATCGGAATGAATTTGATATTCATAGCGTTTGTAAATCCGGGGCTTGTGGTATAAAACAAATCAAACTGAGCAGCACCATCCGCTACTCTGCCATAGGATATATCCACATCAAGGTCCACGGGATCTACTTCATCTACCTCTTCGCCTTGCTGGTTTGAAAGTATCAGTTCTTCCCCGGAAGCCTTTAATTTAAAATTCGTGTGAAGATATGCGGATAAAGTATCTCTGTCGCTGCAAAAAACAAGTAAAAAAGATCCCGGCAACATGGTAGTATCCGGAAATTGCCATTTCATCAGAACAGCTTCATCATCCGTTAAATACCAGCCGGAAATATCAATTGTTTCCTCCGAATCATTGTATAGTTCAAGCCAATCAGAGGGCTCCCCAAAATCATCGAGAATGGTATTGGAATTCGAAGTCATCACTTCATTAATTACTATTCCTTGCGAAAAAGTAGTTAAAGCAATAACCCATAACAGAATTGTTAATTTAATTTTCATTTTTCAGTGGCAATGAGTTTTATATTGTAAACATGCTGGTTGCTATCAACTACCCTTACAATCAGTAAACCTGCATATGCAACAGTGATAGCACATTTGTTCAGGTTTATATTATTTTGTTCATGAATTAAATTACCCTGCAATCCATATACCCTCACCGATTCGATCAGTGTTTCATTTTTTAGACTAATCGTAAACTTATCGTGAAATGGATTTGGATAAACTTGTATTTCATTTTGATATTCAATAATTGAACTATCTTTATTAAAAGGCAGGGCGCCAATGTCTGACACTGTATTATCCGGATCATTTGGCGATTGCGGATCACCTTTATCAATACAGGGCGATGTTTGCAACAAATTGAAATTATTTAATTCGGGCTGAACCATCAGTGGATCATCAAAAAGATTATGTTCCCCGTCGAGAGTCCCTTGATCAGACAAACAATAATTGATACTCACCACCGAATTGGTTTGCAATCCAATATCTTCACCACACATCGAAAACAGTGTATTTGAAATAATAGCTTCGCCTCCTGAATTTGGCGTATTATCATAATGATATGCCTGCACTCCCACCCCATTGCTATATAGGGTGTTATTGATTATTATCGCACTAGCCCCGGTATGCACCTGAATTCCACCATCAGAACCGGCAACAATATTTCTTGAAATGGTTGCCTGCGAATATTCTCCAATTGAGATGCCCATACTCTGGCAGTCGAACATCCGGTTTCCGGTAATAATAACATTGGAACTATGGGTTCCAATATCTATACAATCGTCCGTGATGTCAAAAAATTCATTGTTGGTAAAAGTACCGGATTGAATGCTATCGCAATCTATCCCATCCTTTTTGGTGTTATTGGGGTTCCCATAAAACTTACAATTAGCTATTTCAACAATGGCATTGGTTCCCGAAATCAAATCATCCAGATCTGCATCGGATTCATAAAATACGGAATTAGAAATATTAATGACAGCACTATTGTAAAAATGTATTGCTTTTCTACCTGCTAAAATGTGAACATTTTCAAAATCAATTTCACCATTCACAACATCAATATAGTGCCATGCTCCAGGATTCTGCCCCTGGATAATGATTGGATTTGAGGCTGTTCCGATAAAAGATGCTGTTCCTTTAACCAATAAACCTTTTTCGTCGGCAAAATTTATTTCCACGCCGGGTTCGCAATAAAGTGTTGCTCCTTCATTAATCACCAGGGAGTTCTGGAAATAATAGGGTGAACAATCCAGCGTAAGCCCAAAGTCTTCGGTAATTACGGCCGGAACATCGCAATCGGGTTGAAAACGTACATTGAGGTCCATATCCTCATCAAAAAGCATTGTGATGGAATCGTTTTCTGATATACCCTGCCAATCTACAAAAGTGTAACCGGGGTTAGGTTTTACAACAAGATTTACCGGAATATTTTTAAAAAATGTATGGATAGAGTCATTATAAGGATTCTTTACCCCTTCCATATAAACGATGCCACCATGAGGGTGCGATTTGGTAAGGTGAATATTCACCAAACCATCTAAACTATAAAATTCATTCAACCGTTGGAGTAAGGTATCTTTGCGTTGCCCAGCAAAATTCTTCATGCCTTGCACATTATCGTTCCAGCTATTAAGCGATTGCACCCCGCCTGAGGGAGCCCAGCGCTGAATATGGAAAGGCATTTCTGTTTCAATGTTTGCCTTTAAGCTATCGATCAGCAAATCCACTGCTGATTTTCGGAAAGTGGTGTTGATATGGGCGCAGGTTTGCTGTAGAAAATGATTTCTGTAATTTTCATTTTCAAGAATCCCTTTAAAGATCGGATCATTATCATAAATATCCTGAAACACCTCGTTTGAAGAATAGAGATAGCCGCGGTCGGCATCAAAAAAGAGCCATTTCAAACCATCGTTAAAGGTATTTTCCCGCCATGTTTTAATATTGTGTTTGTAGCTAATATTTCCAACATAAATCTCGGTGATGATATAGTGTGTATAATTGTCGATATCTAAATAATCATACACCTGATTAAATACCGAGTCATCCGAAATATTACCGGAACCAAGGAATGAAAGCAGCTCGTTATAAGTATCATCAGAGCCTGCCAAAACGGTGGTATTATAAGTCCAGTAATTAAGCTCAAGCATATCAATTTCATCCTTATTTATTCCATGATGATATTTAAGGTAATCCTCATTGTATTTTTCACGGATATTAAATATCCCGTAATATTCACCATTTATATAAAGAACAGCGGGCTGGTAAGCCTGATGGTCAATGGGTAGTTTTTGACCGATAAGCGTCTGCACAAAACCATCTCTAAACATGGTGGAGGCCCAATCATCACTCGAACTTCGCAAAATCAAAGATTTGAATTCCTCAACAGCATTATTGTTAAAAACAGGGTATTCAATTTTATCTTCCGGGAAAATGGCAACGGATTTCTGCGGAAGCGTAAAGGCCGTATTTCCAAAAAGGCGGATGTCATTATCTGCATCGATGGCAAGTTCCTTATTTACAAAGTATTTGATATTGGAAAAACGTTCCCAGTCTTTTCGCAAGCCGATCAGCGAATCTACAAAGATGCCGATATTAAAATTCCATAAAAAATCAGGGTCAATAATCATGGAAACTACCGGCAGGTCCTTGTTTACATCAACAAAATAAACACCTGTTTTTTCAGGACCGGGAAGTTTAGATCCAAAAATCCTGGCCCTTATTACTGTATTTTCATTAAGCTCAATGGGATTATTATAAATTGTAGATTGTAATGTTGGAAAACTACCATCAAGGCTGTAGTGAATGGTTCCCTCACCGGAAGGACTGCTGAGTTCAAGCAAGGTTTTGGTAATATAAAAACCATCGGAAAGCGAAAATTCAGGGATTGGTTCACGTTCGGAAGATGGCAATCCGGCTGAATTAACCTGCCCGGGTGTTGGCTCGCCATAATAAACCCATATGCCGTTACTCAATCCATAACTTATATCAGCATATTGATCCGTATAATTAACTTCATGAACCAGATTAAATGACTGATCATAAATACCAATCCATCCATCTGATGTGCTTAATTTAAAGTTTGTATGTAAAGCTTCATCTTTGCTATCAGCACCGTCGGCCCAAATAACGAGGTAATGTTGCCCCTGAAGACCGGTTCCTGTGGGAAATTGCCATTTGGTGATATCTTCAGGATCATCGGTGAGGTAATAATTATTGAGATTTAAATTTTGGGTATTGGGGTTGTAAATTTCAATCCAATCAGCAAACTGCCTGAAATCAGGATCAGCCGATATATGGTGATTTTTTGCACTAAATTCATTAATCAATAAATCCTGAGCGGTTAATCCCATCGTAAAAAGCAAGCAACATACAAACAGGAGCTTTTTCATTCAATTGATAAATTATTCATCAAATTTAACAAAACTTACAGACAATTAAAACAATACACTCAGTCAGTTATTGTTTTAAAACTTTCAATGTTGCCATTGAATTTAATTTTTGATCTATAATCTTAAGCAGGTATAATCCGGTTTCAATTTGACTAAAATCAATTTGGCAGTCACCTGCGTCATCCAATTTCAGCTGCATCACCACCCTGCCTGACAAATCCTGAACTTCAACAGTTGCATTTAACAGGTTTTCAGTAAAACGGATATTAAAAATATCTTTCACGGGATTGGGGTAACAACTTAATACCATTTGCAAATGGTTTAAAATGCCCTGCTCCTGCTTTGCATACCCCAGCAAATGGACCTGCTGGGCCACACGCTGCACCAGGGTGTCGGTATTAATATCAGAATTTAAAGTGAGTATATCATTAAATACACCAACTGAATCCGGTGTAAAAATCATATCCAATATTACAGAGTCATTGGCAGCTATATATACAGGATATTCAGCTAACACATCAAAATAAGCGGTCATTGAAAAATCACTTGTTATTGCAATTTCATGAGGTTGATTATTGTAAATTGTAATCTCACCTGGTATGGTGTCGAGATAATAAACAGAGTCAAAAACAAGCGAATCGCTACTTGTTGTGAAATAATTTGACTTCCAGGGAAAGCGGTATGCACGATATGAAAAACCTTGAAAAAGGACTTCCCACAATGGGTTCCCTTCGTGATCCACCTCGGTTATTGCCGGGGTTTGCGTACCCCAACCGATAACAACCGTTTCATCATTAGTCCAAAACCCATTGCCCATCGCTCCTCCAAAATAATCAGGATCATGCCGGTAACGATTGATCAGGGTTGCCGTCATATTTACTGTATCAATTTCATATTCAACTGCACTTGAAAATTTTGGATCAGGGTGGTAAGTACCATTGTCAAAAGCGGTAATATGGCCATCATTAGTCAGCCGTGAATCATGTTGTCTGGAGAATCTCAGCGTATCTTCACCAAAATCAAATTGATTTTGCGAACCACCCAGTCGCCAGATTATTTCACCTGTATTCCTGTTAATTTTAGTAATCTCATGCAAATTTCTGGATGAGATCAATAAAGTGGAATCAGATTCAATTTCAATTGCATTTCCATGTACATAATCAATTTCTTCAGCAGTCAAATCCACTTCCGGTCCGGTATCCGTTATTTCAAAATGATCCCAGCTTCGCCATTGAAAAATCACATTTTTGGTGGTATCTAATTCCTGGAATACGAAGCCCGTAACGATTGCCTGCTCATTGCCTCCCGGAACAATTAAACTCATATCAATTAACTGCGGATCAAAGGTCATTACAAAGGTATGCCCGTTATCCAGCATCAAAAATTCATGGAAATCAGTATATGTATAACCATTCCCCATTTTATAAATATCCAGGAAACGATAGGAACTATCCATTACAATATGCCCCCAGTAAGGATGATATGAATAACATGAGAGCAATCCATTATTTAATAATTTCAGGTCGTAAGCCTCGCTCTGAAATTTTCGATAATACAGCGGAATACCATGCTGATCCACAATATTAATAAAGGGCTCCGTATCAGGAAACCAATTCCAGCCATTAAAAGGAGCATAAAAGTACAGCCCCTCAGGGGGATTATTATTTATTAAAACCTCACTAAATGCATATCCATCAGGGTAGTTATTGTCATTGATTTTAACCGAACTTTTAGCAAGGGGGGGTTCCTGCTGAATAGCTCCAAAAGGAAGATCGGGTAATTTATGACTGTTCAATGAAGTCGGGTCGATCAATTTACCAGTAACTTCAAAATCAAATTTCTCGGGTTTAATTTCAATGTTGCTTATTGTTTTTAATCCGGCCAACAAGGTAACCTTGATTAGGGCTCCCAGTGAAAATGGCTCATCCGGTAAAAAGATCAGTGTTTTACCATCGTCTGATAAAGTTAATTCGCCTGAAATTGAACAACCTTTTTCATCTTCAACGGTGATTAATCCTGTTCTCAATGAGGCAGGATCAAATTTCTCCCCATGTCTCAAGGCAATATTATTTCCGGGCATAACGTATTTTGACCCCGGAACCGGTGAAATGTATTTCAGCTTGCCAACTTGGTGTGATTGCGATAAAGCAGCGCTGTAAATTCCAAAGGTCAGAATTACCAATGAAATGATCAATGGTAATTTTTCACGATTTAACATCTGAAGGTTTTTAATTTTTAATAAAAAGTGATTGTTTCAACAGTCCCTCCCTGGATTTAACCTGCATTGAATAAACCCCTGCAGGCAAATCGTCGACCGGGATTTTAATGATTGAGTTTCTATCAATTTTAACTCGCTTGACAACCGATCCAAACAAATTAACAATGCTCAATTCATCAACATTTTCGGGCTCATCCAGAAGAATTGTAAGGTTTGTGTTTGTTGGGTTCGGATACAAGTGAAAATGTGTTTCCTCCACATCCGAAACAGATTGACCTTGCGTGGCATAGCCTGTTAATTTAACTTGCCTGGCAACTCTGCGTGTGAGATCGGTTGAGTTAATATCACTGTTCAATGTTAAAACATCTTCCCATGAACCAGCTTCTTCGGGTGAAAATTTAATATTAATAACTTCACTTCCCTGTGCGGGAATAGTGATCGGAAATTCTGTTTCGACAGTATAAGTAGTTCCGTTTAAATGATAACTTGTGAGCTCAAGCGATTCATCAGCAGGATTAATCACTTCCAATGATTTTATAAGCTCATTTTGATACCATATATATCCAAATTTAAGCGAGTCGGTATTACACGAAAATAAATTAGTATGCCATGGAAATCTGAATGCCCTGTAATTAATACCCGCAAAATAAACCTCTAGTTCAGCTTCATTGTCCGGATTAAACTCAGTGACGCCCGGAACACCGCTACCCCAGCCGGTGATAAATGACCCGTCAGGCCTTTCCTGAGCATCGCCCATGATAATCCCAAAAATATCAGGATCTGATCTGAGCCGGCGTATTAGCGTAACTTCCATGTTAACCTCATCCACGTTATATTCTATGATACTTGAATACTGCGGTTCGGGATGATAGGTCCCATTATCGAACAATGAAATATTTCCGTTCTCCATAACTCTTACATCATGTGCACGTGAAAATCTCAAGGTGTCGTTGGTAAAAGTAAACATGTTGTTTTCGCCTCCCAGCCGCCAGATGATCTCGCCGGTATTTCGGTCAATTTTTGTTATCTCGTTGAAATTCCGTGGCGACAAAAGCATGGCATTATCATCGGTTAGTTCAATAGAATTTCCATGAACATAGTCTATCACAGGATCAAGCAGATTTGTGTTTTCATCGGCATCTGTTATTTCAAAATGATCCCAGCTACGCCACTGAAAAATCACATTATCCTCATTGTCTTTTTCCTGAATGATCCACCCCGAAACAATGGCATTTGGATCGCCACCTGGTACTACCTGACTCATGTCAACCAATTGCGGATCATATGTCTGAACGATTGAATGCCCGTTTTCCAACAGCAATAATTCATGAAAATCGGTTCCACTATATCCATTGCCTGTAATATGAACCTTTACAAACTGATAGGAGCTGTCAATTTCAATATGCCGCGCATTTGGCCAGTCGTTCACATAATAGGAGAGATTCCCGTTTTGCTGCAATTTAAAATCGTATCCCTGACTTATTAATTTTTCATAATAAACAGGAACACCGAATTGATCAAAAATAATCAGGTAAGGGACATTATTAGGAAACCATCCCCAATAGCCAAATGGTGCAGCAAAATAATACTCGGTTTCGTTGGGGTTATTGGAATAGTTAATCGTTAATTCCGGAAAATCCTCAGGTAAATTGTTATCCTGAATACCTTTTGAAACAAGTACTGGAAGAGGTTTTTGCAATGAGGTAGCCAGTCCTAATTCATTTTCCAAGGTATAGTTTTTGGGTAATTGAGGGGTAAGTTTGGAAACATCAAACCAAAACGAAACAGGATTAAGGATTTTACCTTTAATTGTTAATAATCTGCCAGTTGTACTAACATGAATTCTTTCTCCAGGTTGAAAAGAAACGTCGGGTTGAAAAATTACCGTTTTATTATCGGTGGATAAAAACGTTTTTCCTTTTATAATTCCCTGCTCACTTCCTTCGACTGTGATGCTGAATTCCTGAAGTGAACTTTTATTTATAAAATCCCCATGCCGAAATGCAATATTATTTTCAAGATTTACAAAAGAGGATCCGGGAAGAGGAGAAATGTACCTAAAATCAATCGTTTCGGATTGCTGGCTAATGCCGGAAAAAGAAAACAGAACAACGAATACAATTACAATAAGCTGCTTCATTTTATAAAATGGTTTGATTTTTAAAAATAACAAAGAGCCAAATCCCATAAGACTTAGCTCTTTGATCATGATTGTAAAAATTATTGTTTTAATACCTTCATTTCAAAAGTTTCATTCGTATCCGTTTGTATAACACGAATAAAATAGATACCTGCGGGTAAGTGGGTAAGATCAAGTGTGGTTTCAAGTCCACTTAATGCTTTATTTTCTAAAACCGTATTTCCTTTCATATCATACACTACGAGATTTTTGTTGGTATTTTCTGCAAATGCAACCTTAAAAAATCCTTTTCCGGGATTGGGATAAACAATGGCTTTTAATTCATTGCCGGCTTCATCCACGCCCAACTGATCACCGGTAGTAAATACCACTGAATTATTTCCACTTATTACATTTCCAGCCCAATCCTGAACTGTATTTTCTTTGAGGGCGAGATAATAATCTGTCATCTCATCAAGAACATCCTGTGGTGTAATTTTAATATCAGTTATAGTATTGTCAATCCAGATTATTTCTGCGTCAAATGGAATATCTTCACCCGTAGCCGATCCTTTTTTAAACTCGATGATATCAGCAAGATCATTATTTGTGAGCATTGTCCCACCAGAGGTATAAGCTTTTTCATCAAGCGAAATCTTCATCTTTGGCATCAGGATAACCTCGGTTGATCCATCAGCAGGTTCAATGGTAACTTCAGGTGCTGCAATATCCTCGGTGTATCCTTTAAGCACCACCTGTTTACCCATCATCTCATTTTCATTTTTCTGACACATGATAGTCATCACATCCTGAAAATACCCGTCTGTTGACGGGAAAAAGTTGATAATGATATTTTCGGTGGCTCCGGCACTTATTTCAAGAGGAAAACCGGTGGCAGCATAAAACTGAGGTTGATGATTGTGGGTTCCTGAAATCGTGATTGCCTCATCTGAATTATTGGTAACCTGAATAATATATGGAGCCGGTGTATAACCTGTAAACTCGCCCCAGTTAATGGTATCTTTTGACAGGTCAAAAAGGTCGGTCTCCCATTGAAATTTATGTGCCCTGTAAGTTGTAACCGAGTCGTAACCAATTACCTGAAGCGTGGTTTGATAATCGGGAGCAACCTCACCAAAAATCAACTGTGACGGCACAATCGGAAACACGAGTCCCCATCCTGCAGCTACATGACCATTGGGCTGCCAATGTGCATCACCTGTTGCAAAGGCAAAATGAACTCCTTCTTTATATTCAGGAGGATATACCCAAACCAGTTCAGCGGTTTTATTGGTTTCATCAATTTCATATTTCACCAAACGAGTATAAGGTCCGTAATGTAGGTTCCCGTTATCAAACATGGTAATAGTTCCGTCATCCTGTCTGCGGATATCATGCTGATGCGAAAACTGAATAGTATCATTTATAAATGTAATATCATTCAAATCCTCCCGATTGGTATTCATCCTCCAAATAATTTCCCCGGTTGTATTGTTAATTTTGATAATATCGTCGGTATTACGGAATGAAACCAGAATATTTCCGTCATCATCTTTATCCACGGCATTTGCATGGCAATAATCAATAAACACAGCGGTTAAAACCACATCAGGAGTGGCTTCTGTAATTTCCATATGATCCCAACTGCTCCATTCCAAAACTACATTATCATCGGCATCCAATTCCTGCAGAACACATCCCATTACTGTTGCAGCAGGATCACCACCATCCACAATGGCGCTCATATCAACAATTTGAGCATCGTAGGTAAATAAAAGATAGCTTCCGTCATTAGTAAGAACAAAATCATGTTCTTCGGCCTCATAACCATTTCCCATTTGAAATGTATCTAATGGATTCATGCTGTTATCGTAGGTATAATAGGTACCGAATGCAATTCCAAGTCCACCTGCAGAAGATGGCAGAAACTGGCTGATATCACCGGTTTCCTGAATTTTCAAATTGAGTGCATGCGAATTATTTCTTAAATAATATACCGGGGTTCCGTAATCATCCATAATAATAGAGTAGGCTGGATGGTTTAGCGGAGCGAACAGATTATGCGGGGTTACAAACCAGTATCCGGGACCCGGATTGTTATGAACTGTTACCTCATAATTAGGATAGTCGTCGGGCAGGTCCATAATGCTTTTTATTCCCCCTGTTTTTGGTTGTTCCGGGCTGAAACCCGCAGTTGCTTCACTCACATATTGTTCATTAAAATACTTTATGATTCTTTCGCGCAAATAAGTATTATCTTCTTTCATAGTCCAAAATGACCACGATTCAGGCTTTACAGAAAACCCGGAAGCAGTTTTCAAACCACTATTCAGTGTTATGCTGATTTCTTCGTTATACTGATAAGAATTATCCGGGGTAAATATCAAAGTTTTTGAATCTGCTGAAAGTTTGACCATTCCGTCAATAACTCCACTTTTTGAACCAATAACCTGTAAAATATCACCTGACATGGAATTTACATCGAATACCTCTCCCTGCCTGATGGCAATTGAATGGCTGACAGTAGTATATTTCGCCCCGGGAACCGGCGATTTATATTGCAAAGCAACCTGCTTGGACTCCTGAGCAGATAATAATAACACCAAATTTACAGCGAACAGGATTAAAGAAAATCTAATTGTAAATAACTTCATAACACATGTATTAAATAACCATATAATTGATAAACACTAGTTCTAATCGCACAAAGATACGGTCTTTCAATTTATACTTTGGTATAAATTATAAACCTTGTCGGGTCGATCTTCATCTTTAATAATATCCCAGTAAACACTGGAAGAGGCCCCCTTATGGGTATTGGTTAGTATGATGAGTGTTCGTTGGTTCTGCATATCTCTAACAAAGTAGGTTCTGAAGCCTTTCCACCAACCAAAATGATATACCGTGCTGTCCATATCTTCTTTAATTCGCCAGCCAAAACCATAATTGTCTTTGCGACGATAATAAGATGGACTTCCGGGTTTAAAGGCTGCTTCAAGTTCCGGCAGGGGTATCAATGTTCCATTATCCAGTGCACAGCTAAATTTAAAAAGGTCTTCCACAGTTGAATAAACACCCTTATCTCCCATAACTCCATTCAGGTAGTAATCTCCTACTTTCACAGGTTTCCAGCCCCTGTAACGGTAGCCTGAAACACCTACCGGAACCGCATAGCTGATCACCGAATCTCCCCGCAGGTTGTAAACAAAGGAGCTGTCCATTCCCAGTGGCTCAAATATTTTAAGCTTTACAAATTCATCAAAATGAAGTCCTGTGATCCGCTCCACAACAGAGGCCAGCAATGCATAGTTGGTGTTGCAATAATGAAATCCATCATCGGGCTTAAAATAGGGGTCGGGCTTATACTTAACAAACAAGTCAATGACATCTTCATTATTGATCGGTTTATTAATGTCCCAGTGTTTATCAGCCAGCGACATATACCTGGAAAGGCCTGAGCGATGGGTAAGCAGATTTCTGATTGTTACAGTTCCATATGGAAACTCAGGGATAAATTTCGTAATGGTATCGTCATAATCGAGCTTGCCTTCCGTTTTAAGAATCATGATTGCTGCGGCCGTAAACATTTTGGATACAGATGCCAACTGGAAGGCAGATTGGGTATTCAGTGTATCTTTTTTTCTGAAGTCGGCATAGCCGAAAGCCCCTTTATAAACCACCTGCCCATTTTCGCCATATAAAACAGTTCCATTAAAAACGCCCCTCTTATTAAGCTGTTTAAAGCGGTTGGCGAGGTATCCGGCATAGTCCTCCTGGTACATTTCATCCATCCGGTACAAAATATTGCTATCAGCAATGTAGCCGGTATAGTTATGTACCGTTATATGATTACTTTCTTTGCCGGAAACAAATATCGTCAGAATGATGACGACGACCGCAAAAACAATCAATATTCCACCTTTATTCTTACCCAGGAATTTTTTCAAATTAATTCAAATATTTTTCAAAATTACAAATCCGGCTTTTGATGAAAGCCTGATAAATAACTCAAAAATCAACAAAGGATTGTTGAAAGCAGTTAATTGGAGAATTTTTGCATGGGTATTAGGCATAATGCTGCACCGAAAGCTCGCCTTTCATCACAAGAAATGCGTTTTCAGCCAGTGCTTCTATATCATTCACACTGGGGTAAAGCGCAAATTCTGCAATTCGTCCAACCCTTCTTTTAACATTTTCGAGGAAACGTTCACTATGGAAAATATTACCGGTAAGGATAATGGCATCCACTTTCCCTTCAAGCACGGCGTACATGGCACCCACCTCTTTTGAAACCTGGTAAGCACAGGCATCCGAAATAAAAAGCGCTTTTTCATCACCATCAGCCATCATCTGGTCAATTTCATTGATATTGCCTGTTCCGAGATAAGCGGCATAACCCCCTTCTTTGGTCACCATCCTGATCATTTCCTCATAGGTGTAATTGCCACTGTATGCCATGCGTAAAAGGTCGCCCACCGGCAGGCTGCCACTTCTTTTAATAGAAAACGGACCTTCACCGTCGTAAGCATTATTCACATCCACAACACGGCCTTCGCGGTGCGCCGAAACAGAAATTCCGCCCATACCCACCGTAACCATGATCAGGTTTACCTCTTCGTAATTTTTATGATGTGCCTTGGCATATTTACGGGCATAAAACTTCTGATTAAGGGAATGGAATACCGATTTTCGTTCAAATTTGGGATGCCCTGAAACGCGGGCGATCTCATCCATTTCATCCACCGAAACAGGATCAGCCAGAATGGGTTTGGCCTGTATTCGTTTTGCAACTTCAAAAGCCATCAGCCCTCCCAGGTTAGTATGATGCCAGCCTTTGGTACCACTTTTTAAATCGTTCACCATTTGTTCATTTACCTCATAAACACCGGCATTGAGCGGCTTTAACAAGCCTCCTCTTCCAACCACATACTCTATGGCCTGAAAGTCGGCATCATTATCTTCCAGCTCGCGCATAACAGCATTGGTCCTGAATTCAAGCTTTTTATCGGGCGCTTTAAGTTGAGAGAGGTCTTCGGGCCTGTGTTTAATGTTTTTCAAAAAAAGTAAACTGCTTGCTTTATATAAGGCAATTTGTGTCGATACAGTTTCGGGATATATCACCAGGATATCATTATTGACCATAAGGGTGGTTTTAAAAAATCAAATACTTATTATCGAATCTCAAAAATAAATCTAATAAACTTATTTATCAATTTAAGCTTTGGAAATTTACATGTTCCTCCGGTATTGCCCGCCCACTTCGAAAAGTGCATTGGTTATTTGACCGATGGAGGCATGTTTGGTAACTTCCATCAACTGTTCAAATACATTTTCGTTTCTAACGGCTGCTTGCTTCAGCAATTCAATACCCTTTTCGGTTTCGGTTCTGTAAGTTTTATGCAGTTGTTCCAGCATGCTGATCTGGTATTCCTTTTCAGCAGTTGTTGCCCTGATCACCTCGCCCGGAATGATGGTGGGTGAGCCTTTGGAAGAAAGGAAGGTATTTACTCCCATAATGGGTAATTTGCCCGTATGTTTCAATTCCTCATAATACATCGATTCCTCCTGTATCTTGCTCCTTTGGTACATGGTTTCCATGGCACCAAGCACACCGCCGCGTTCGGTGATCCTGTCGAATTCGCTTAATACGGCCTCTTCAACCAAATCCGTGAGTTCTTCAATGATAAAGGCTCCCTGCAAAGGATTTTGATTTTTTGCCAAACCCAACTCATGGTTAATGATCATTTGAATGGCCATGGCCCTGCGCACCGATTCTTCGGTAGGAGTGGTAATAGCTTCGTCGTAAGCATTGGTGTGCAGCGAATTACAATTATCATAAATGGCGTAAAGCGCCTGCAAAGTGGTGCGTATATCGTTAAAATCAATTTCCTGGGCATGCAATGAACGCCCGGAAGTTTGAATGTGGTATTTCAGTTTTTGCGAGCGATCATTGCCGCCATACTTTAATTTCATCGCCTTCGACCATATCAAACGTGCTACCCGGCCCAAAACAGCATATTCGGGATCAACGCCATTGGAAAAGAAAAACGAAAGATTGGGTGCAAAATGATCAATGTTCATTCCCCTTGAAAGATAATACTCCACATAAGTAAAACCGTTTGCAAGGGTAAATGCAAGTTGAGAAATAGGATTGGCACCGGCTTCGGCAATATGATACCCTGAAATGGAAACCGAATAAAAGTTCTGTACGCTGTTATCAATGAAATATTGCTGAATATCGCCCATCAGCTTTAATGAAAAATCGGTGGAAAAGATACAAGTGTTTTGTGCCTGGTCCTCTTTGAGGATGTCGGCCTGCACTGTACCGCGAACCCTGCATATGGTATCCGCTTTGATATTTTCATAAACCTCCGCTGGCAAAACCTGATCACCGGTAACACCAAGCAGCATGAGTCCCAGGCCATCGTTGCCTTCCGGCAGTTTCCCCTGGTATTCGGGCCGTTTAGTGCCTCGTGCTTTATATATTGCTTCTATTTTTTGCTCAACATCTTTTTCAAGCCCGTTTTGTTTGATGTATAATTCGCATTGCTGGTCTACTGCTGCGTTCATAAAATAACCCACCAACATCGGGGCAGGCCCGTTAATAGTCATCGATACGGAGGTTTTCGGATCAACCAGGTTAAAACCTGAATAAAGTTTTTTGGCATCATCCAAACAGGCGATACTTACACCGGAGTTACCAATTTTTCCGTAAATATCGGGTCTGCGATCGGGATCTTCACCATAAAGTGTTACCGAATCAAAGGCCGTGGATAACCGCTTGGCAGGCATCCCCAGTGAAACATAATGGAAACGTTTATTGGTACGTTCCGGGCCGCCCTCACCGGCAAACATCCGGGTTGGATCTTCGCCTTCCCGTTTAAAGGGAAAAACGCCAGATGCATAAGGAAATTCGCCAGGAACATTTTCGCGGAGATTCCATTTTAAAATATCGCCCCAGCCCTTATACCGGGGTAAGGTAATTTTGGGAATCTGAAGGTGCGAAAGAGACTCGGTGTGGGTGGCCAACTTAAACTCCCGGTCACGGACTTTAAAAACAAAAAACTTTGATTTATAGGCCTGCACTTTCTCATCCCAACTTTCAATGATCTCTTTGTTGTGGCCATCCAGGTTCATTTCCTCCTGCCGGTATTCCTCGTTCAGCAGGCTGATCACTCGTTTGTCCTTATCCTCTTTCGATTCGAGCTGTGCAATGGTTTCACGGATGGCATACAGCCGTTGAGCAACCCCGGCCTGATCTTCGGCCCATTGATTATAATTCCTGATGGTTTCGCTGATTTCCGATAAATACCGCGTGCGATTAGGCGGAATGATGTAGATCTTTTCGGGTTCTTCTTCCGATTCTTCCAGCCGCGAAATAAACTCAACTCCCGTTTTTTCCTTAACTGTTGCCATCAGTGCATTAAACAGTTTATTCACACCCGGATCATTAAACTGAGATGCAATGGTTCCAAATACCGGCATTTCATCCACCGGCTTATCCCAAAAGAGGTGATTCCGCTGATATTGTTTTTTAACATCACGAAGAGCATCCAGCGCACCCCGTTTGTCAAATTTATTGAGCGCTACAAGGTCTGCGAAATCGAGCATGTCAATCTTTTCAAGTTGGGTGGCTGCCCCGTATTCGGGAGTCATAACATACAGGGAAAGATCGCTGTGATCGATGATCTCGGTATCAGATTGCCCAATGCCTGAGGTTTCCAGGATGATCAGATCATAACCAGCAGCCTGAACGATTTTTTCAGCATCTTTTACATATTTCGACATGGCCAGGTTGGATTGCCTGGTGGCCAGCGAACGCATAAATACCCGGTCATTGCTGATGGAATTCATACGGATCCGGTCGCCTAAAAGGGCACCCCCGGTTTTTCGTTTGGAAGGATCAACTGAAATAATGGCAATGGTTTTTTCAGGGAAATTATCGAGGTATCTTCTAACGATCTCATCCACCAGCGATGATTTACCAGCTCCTCCAGTACCAGTGATCCCGAGCACAGGCGATTTTTTTGTTCCCTTTTCCAGCTTTTCGATAAATCCGCTTACCGATTCAGGATTATTTTCACATGCCGAAATCAGGTGTGCCAGTGTATTTATATTTTTTTCCTGAACATCCTCTATCCTAAACTCAAGATGATTGCCGGTAGGGAAATCAGACATTTGAATCAATTCATTGATCATTCCCTGCAAACCCATTTGCCGGCCATCATCCGGAGAATAGATCCTTGCGATTCCATAATCATGCAATTCCTTTTGTTCATCAGGAAGGATCACTCCTCCACCTCCTCCAAATATTTTAATATGGCTGCAACCCTTCTCTTTCAGCAAATCAAACATGTATTTGAAGTACTCAATGTGACCGCCCTGGTAAGAAGTTATGGCAATGGCCTGGGCATCCTCCTGCTGGGCACAGTCCACAACTTCCTGAACCGACCTGTTGTGGCCTAGGTGGATCACTTCGGCACCTGTAGCCTGGATAATTCGCCGCATGATATTGATGGCGGCATCGTGGCCATCAAACAAGGAAGCAGCAGTAACGATCCGGATGTGATTTTTGGGTTTGTATATTTCAGTTTTCTGCATGATAACTTTAGATTAATCATTGGAAATGTTGTATGCAAATTTAATCAAAGTTTGTGAGCTACAAAGGATGTGGGCCTCTGAATAAGAAGGTTTATTGGATCAGATTCATCATAGAATTTTTTAAACCCGAAGCGATTTTGGGATTGGTTGTATATCTGAGGGATTAACTTTAAATTTGATGCCGAACAAATTAAACAAAACAAAGATGAAATCCTTAAAAGTCGATATCCGTAAAACTGCCGGTTTTATTAGTGAAGGTGCAGTTTATGCATTTGAAAATCAAATGATCAAAAACCATGAAGCTGTTTTGAACAAAACCGGAAAAGGAAACGATTTTCTCGGCTGGGTCGACCTGCCCTCCACTATTGACGAATCACTTTTAAAAAGCATTGCTTCTTCAGCGGCTAAAATGCAGGAAAAAGCCGAGCTCTTTGTAGTAATTGGAATCGGTGGCTCATACCTGGGAGCAAGGGCAGTAATTGAGGCTTTACAGGATAATTTTGCAGCGCTTAAAACCGGTCGCAATAAGCCATTTATCATTTATGCAGGGCAGAATATCGGGGAGGATTACATGAGCCAATTATTGTCTTTGCTTGATAAACATGATTATGCGCTAACGGTCATTTCCAAGTCGGGAACCACAACCGAGCCCGCCATCGCTTTCAGGATACTGAAAAACCACCTGGAAGAAAAGTATGGAAAAAAAGAGGCCGTTGAAAGAATAATTGCCATCACCGACCAGGAAAAAGGTGCTTTAAAAAAGCTGGCTGATGATGAGGGATATCAAACATATGTAGTTCCGGATGATGTTGGCGGGCGTTATAGCGTATTAACCCCTGTTGGGTTGCTGCCAATCGCTGTTGCGGGTTATGATATCAGGCAATTGGTGCAAGGTGCAGCTGATATGGAAGTGCTGAACCGTAAATCAGCCAGGCTAAACGACAACCCAATGGCATTGTATGCAGCCACACGCAATGCATTGTATCAATCGGGTAAAAATGTGGAGATCCTCGTAAATTACCTTCCCAACCTGTATTACCTCACTGAATGGTGGAAGCAGTTGTATGGCGAAAGTGAAGGCAAAGAAAATAAAGGAATTTTTCCGGCCGGGGTTAATTTCACTACTGATCTTCACTCCATGGGTCAATATATTCAGGAAGGAGAGCGCATGTTGTTCGAAACGGTGTTATCCGTTGAAGAACCAAACACCAAAATGACCATTCCCTCCGACGGGCAAAACCTGGATGGCCTGAATTATATTGCCGGCAAACGGATCGACGAGGTAAATAAAATGGCCGAACTGGGAACCATGCTGGCCCATGTGGATGGTGGTGTTCCTAATATTCGTTTATCATTGCCGGGCATCAATGAGTATTACCTGGGTCAGCTTATTTATTTCTTTGAAATGGCTTGCGCCCTCAGTGGTTACACATTGGATGTTAACCCATTTGACCAGCCCGGTGTGGAAGCCTATAAAAAGAATATGTTCGCATTGCTTGGTAAGCCTGGATTTGAAAAAGCAACGGAAGAGATTCGGAAGAGGTTATAAAAAAACCCTGTCAAAAAAATTGGCAGGGCTCCTTTTTCTGCTTTATAAATCTTACTTCAGTTCAAAACTCGATTTCCCGATTTCAAACTGGTCATAGTATACAAATACGTTGTAAATACCCAGCATGGCTGATTCTTCCTTCGATTTTTTATCCCACGACAAACAAAGGTCCATATCTTCCTGCTCGTATTTCACTTCCTTTTTAATGGTATATTCCATTGTTTTTCCATTGAACTCAAAGCTGTAGTCTTCGCCTACTTTTTGGGTAACAACCACACCATCCGGACGAATAATACGGGTATAAATAGTTTTCATTCCGGGCTCCACCAGCGGATTTGCACCAAGGGTAAAACA